>ERZ825384.120-NODE-120-length-98978-cov-19.843262_pt1 | contig 98978 bp, 103 predicted proteins | sample MGYA00519931_ERZ825384 | MGnify/ENA primary metagenome ERZ825384 (study PRJEB31778, sample SAMEA3449200) | human gut metagenome | biome: human gut; feature: human-associated habitat; material: faeces | place: United Kingdom | collected 2010/2012 ...
TAGAATTGAAACAAAGTTAGATAATGAAATCACTAGATCTACTAAGGAAGATACTGAACATGATAATAGACTTCAAGCATTAGAAGGACAAACTCATGAACAGAATACTGATTTAGGAACAACTAATTCAACATTTCAATTAAAATATAATACTGGTAATAAGATTAAACATGAAAGTGATGCTATTTCTGTTAGAAATGCAGCTGATACTGATTATGTTAATTTTATTGCTAAGAATGCTACATTTAAAGGAGATCTTTTAGTAGAAGGTCAATCCTTTGTTACAGAAGCAGAAACTGTAGAAATAAAAGATAATTTACTTTTATTAAACAAAGGTGAAGTAGGAGCTGGAGTTACTAAAGGAATTGCAGGATTAGAAATAGATAGAGGAACAGAACCTAACTATTTTATAGTATTTGATGAATCTGATAATAGATTTAAAGCAGGAGTAGAAGGGGATCTTTGGAACTTAGCTTTAAGAGAATCAGATGATAATATGTTAGATGGATATTTTATTAGCTGGAATAGTAAAGATAAAATCTTATCAACAACTAATATTGTAAATGAATCTACTCCTTTACTATTTGGAAGAACTGATTATAAAAGATATTCAGGAGATATAGTTTATCAAGAAAATGTTTATAGTTCTTACTCTTTTATAGATGAAACACCACAAGGTACTTTATATAATTCTGCAGGAGAAAGTGCTTGGAATATAGATACAACTAAACTTTATTTTAAATTTTGGAAACCTATCTTAGGAACTACATTTAAAAGAGCCTCAGATAATTCAGAAGTATTATATCATGCAGATATTATAAATGATTTAACTACTGGTGGAACAAATAAAGTATTATCTGCAGAACAAGGTAAATTATTACAAAATTCTATTACTAGTATACAAGGATCTTATTTACCACTTTCTGGTGGTACAATGACTGGATCCATCATTTTTCCCAATCGAAAGGGTATTTTTGGAAGGTTGACTGATGGAACTGGTAATATCAAAATAGCAGTAGTTAATGCTAATAATAATGTTGAAATTGGAAATTCAAATATTCCACTAATGTTAGTATCCAATTCCACTGATTTAACACATTATAGAGATAATAATACTTATAAAGTATGGGATGAATTCAACCTCTCAGATCCAGCAACATCTACTGATTTAACTAATTACTTACCATTAACTGGAGGTACTTTAACTGGCCAGGTTACAATAAAACAAGGTGTAGATATCAAATTAAGATTACAGTCCACTGATGCTGATAATCACTGTATTATACAAGCTATAAATGCACAAGCCTCTCAGTTAGGAGTATTTGGATATTCTAGAGATAAGTGGGCTATTGGACATGGTGGAACTTATTATGAAATCTGGGATAAATATAATCTAACCAATCCAGTAAGGTATACTTTAGATACTTCTGGTTATCCAAATTTTCAAGATGTTAATGGAAATAATTTTTCTTATATTAAAGCAGGTCCTAGTGGAATATTACCTAATGTTGCAGGTACATTATCAAGTGGAGGTAATGGATATGTTGGAACTAATAGATGGAGTTTTAGGACAGGATATATAAACAACTTACTTACAAATAAAATAACTTTTGGAGAAACTGGTCCATATATAATTGGTAGTACATCTGCTACACAGTTTTTGAATGCAGAAGGAAGTGCTCAAAAAGTAGCTACTGGAGGATTATATGTAGGAACAAGTTATGCCAGTAATGCTTTAAGTTTAGTACCTGCTAATGGAATTTATTCTCAAGGAAATATTAAAACAAGTGGTTGGCTTACATTTGAAGATAATGAATGGACTAATACTGGATGGGCTTATAAGGAGGCTAAAGGTTCTATAAAAGTTTTATCTGTTATAAATGAAACAGAAAATAAGCCTACAACTAATGGTTCTGTATTTCAATTTAATTCTAGACAAGGTCATTGGTGTACTCAAATTTGGTGTGACCAAACAAATGTTGCAGGTGTTATAGGCACATTAAGATTTAGAACTACTAAATCTTTTAATTCTACAGAATGGAATCCTTGGACTGCACTAGTTACCCCATCTGATTTAGGTAATTATCTTCCATTAACAGGTGGAATATTAACTGGAAGTAGCCCTAGAGTTTTAGGAATAGATTTTTCTGGTGGAAATGAAACCTATATAAGAGTTCTGAGAAATGGAAAACAACAAGCTGCAATAGGATTCATGGATGATTTAGGAGCTTATATCTATAATTACAATTCAAGTAAATATTTATTTATAGATAATGATGGATATGCTAGAGTTGGAACAACTAATGGTAGTACCAAATTAGCTTTAATTACAGATATTCCTACTGTTTCTGGATATTTACCTTTGTCTGGGGGAATTATGAGTGGTAATATTTCCTTTAATGGAAATACTGGACATATAGTAGTTGGTGCAAAGGGAACTTCTAATTTTGTAAGTGCAATATCTTTTAGTAAAGGTTCTGCAACAAATTCAGCATACATTGGTTATCACTCAACAGGAGGATCAGATAGTTCTGGAGCATTAGTATTAGTTCCATATCCAACTTCTGTTAATCCTTGGAATAAAACAGTAGGATTATATATCGCTAAAAATGAATTATTACTTGATGGTAAAGCAATAGCAACAACAGATCAGATACCATCTATACCAAGTATCTCTATATCTAATAGTGGTACTGGTAATGCTGTTACATCTATAACAGCTAATGGCCATACATTAAATGTTACTAAAGGAGCTACATATTTAACTAGTTCTGCATTAAGTGGTTATGCTACACAGAGTTGGGCTATTGGTCAATTTGCTTCTTTAGCATTGTATAGTGTTACTAATGGTTATGCTGCTATTAAAACTAGAGGAAATGAAATTTGTATAGGTTCTTTAACTAGTGGAAATTCTGTAATTAATGTAAATTATAGAAATGGTACTGATACCACTTCTCCTTCTACTTGGTATTGGAGAGCTGGATCACCTACTACCTGGGCTGATGCTTATTGGGGTAATTTATATATGAATGATAACTTAGTAGCAACTCAATCATGGGTATCAGAACAATTCCCTACTAAAACAGGAATAGGTGCTAGTGGAACTTGGGATATCAATATCTCTGGGAATGCATCAACAGCCTCTGCAGCATCTAAATTAGGCTCTACTACAATAGGAGGATCAGCTAAACCTATATATTTAAGTTCTGGAACACCAACAGCATGTTCTGCAACAGTAGGTTCTGCTACAGTTCCAGTATACATGAAAGCAGGAACAATCACTCAATGTTCTACTACTTTAGGAGTTTCTATTACTGGTAATGCTGCCACTGCAACAAATGCCACTCAATTAGGAGGTACAGCAGCCAGTTCTTATGTAAAAGCTAATGATAATATTAGTAGATTAACTAATGATAGTGGTTATACTACACAAGAATGGGTAAATGGACAAGGATTTCTAACTTCAGATAGTATATTAGATAAATTTGTACCAACTACAGGAGGATATATAAGAAATAGTAACCAAGTTTTATTAAGACTACAAAGAACAGGAGTTTCTTTAGATACTAGGACTATAGAGATGTACTTTGATGATTCTAATACTGATGGAACAAGTACAACTCCTAGAGGATCAATAGGATATAGTCCTGAAGTAGGAATGTTTTTTTATTCAGCTAAATCAAAAAAATTTTTTGCAATTGAAAATACTGGAAGACCTTTCTATGGAACTTCTGATAATAGATATTATTTATTAGGCTCTAATACACAATATCATAATCCAGATGGATATCAAAGAATTGGAGATATAATGATACAATGGGGATTTTTCACAGTTCAAGGAAATTCAAAAAAAGCAGTAAATTTTTCAGTTTCATTTACTAGTACTGTCTGGTCAGTGACTGGATCCTGGGATAATACTTCTACTGGTGGTCAAGAAAACTGGGGATTTACTGACTATACAAGTTCTGGATTTACAATAATTAATGGAGATGGAAGTAATAGAGTTTTTCATTATATAGCAATAGGACCTTTTACTAGAAGTTAGGATCAATTAAAACAAAATTTAAGTGATGGTAATATATAATACAAAAGAAGAAGCTAAGGCAGTTCTAAGAAATAAAGAATTGCCTTTTGGAGCTTCTATAATTTTAAATACTAAAGATGGAGATTTATTAGGTGTTCAAGGTAAATCTAAAATGAAATTTTTAGATATGAACACTTTACCTCCTACAGATGGAAAATCTAATCAAGTTCTTAAACTAGATGAAAATGGTAATGTAGTTTGGGCTAATGATGATGTGAGAGATATTGTAGATGATCTTACTAGTACAGATACAGATAAAGCTCTTAGTGCTAATATGGGTAAATATCTACAAGATAATAAACTAGATAATAAGATTATAGCAGGAATAAATATAATAACAGGACATGCTTATAAAATTATAGATAATAAATTAAATATAGAAATAGCTTATGGAAATTATTCTAAAGATAATAATACTTTTGATAAAAAGTACATAGATGATGTTGTTCCAGAAGCTTCAGGCACATCTACAGGAGTTATGAGTATAGATCATTATAATCTATTAGCTAATATTGTAACTAATGCTAGTACTAATATTAATGGTTTAATTCATAAACTGACTAATTATAGTTATTCAACTAATACTGTCACTCATAATAGTTCTATATTATATAAGGATTCTACTGGAACTTGGTCAACTGCAAATGTTGAACATACTATTAATGCAGCAACTACAACTACAGCAGGAGTTATGTCTGCAGCAGATAAAGTTAAACTAGAGAATACTGTTAGTGCAACAACTACTGCTACTCCAGATACTTTAGGTTTAGTTAAACAAGCTGCTGATTTAACAGATTTACAAGCTGATACTGATCTAAAAGGTGTTAAAGCTCAATTTAACCAATTATTGGCTAATTTAAGAGCTGCAGGTATAATGTATCAAACTTCTCAACCTTAATTATGAGTAAAGTATTTTATAATAGTAAACTAGCTAAAGCAATCTTATTTAAAGGATATAATACAATTATGTTATTTGGCTACATATTTACAAAAAAAGAAAGTTTAATGCCTTCATCTTTAAGACATGAATTAATTCACTGTGAACAATATAAAGAGTGTATTATAGCTTTCTTAATTCCATTTGCTATATTATGTATATTTTATAGTTGGTGGTGGTTACCTATCTATTTTTTAATGTATTATATTATATATGGAGTAGAATATTTAATATCTTTAATATATAATATATTTAAAACATTAATCAAAAAAGAAAAATTTGATATATCAAAAATTAATCACAAAGCTTATAAAGCATCTGCCTTTGAGATAGAAGCAGATGAAAATGAAGAAATAGAGGACTATTTAGATCATAGAAAAGGCTTTGCTTTTATAAAATATTATGGAAAGCTATAAAGAATAGCTATAGTAAATTGTATAGTTTTTAAAAATTTTGAATATTTCTCATCTAAACATAGTATCTTTTGTATTGGAATTAATTGGCCAATATTCCAATATAAACTAACTAACTAACAACTTAAATTTTAAAACAATGGCAAGAAGTTTAGATGATGCTGCTTCTAAGGGAGTAGCAGGTGCAGGTCTTGGATTAGGTATAGCTGGAACAGCTCTAGGTTTGTGGGCACTAGTAAAAAATGGTGGTAATCTTTTTTAGGTGGTATTGGTGGTGGAGAAACCATTATAGCTAATAACACTTTAGGATATGGTGCTGCTGGTGTAAGTGATTTGGATATACTCCTTTCTGAAGTATATATGTCTGCTAAACAATGTGAAGATAATGTTGCATTGACTAGAGCAATCTATGATATTAGAATCAAAGATTTGCAAGAGAAAACTGGTATTTATAATTATTTCAATGACAAGTTCTGTCAAGTTGAAAAACAGGTTGCTGCTTTAGAACAAGCTAAACCTTATGAGCAAAAGATTTTTGGAATTGCAATTTCCAATTGGCTCAAAATCATTCAGACAGATATACTGATAAGAAAAACTTGTGGAGTAATTTATGGAGTAAATGTATTACCTGAAACTCCAGTAGTAACAGGTTATGAAGGGGCAAAATGGTCCTTGGGGAACATGTAGCCAAAGAATAGTATCTGCTCCTACAACCACTCCTGCTGCATAATTAATGGGGAGATTAATTTCTCCCCTAATTTAATCTTATATTACTATGAAAAATATTGCAGAACAATTAGCAGAACAAGCTCAATTAGCACAAGAAAAAATTAGGACAATTAACTAATAATAATATTCAGAAAATTGCCTAAATCAGTATCTGAAGAAATCTTGGTAGAATTATCTAGTGTTTCTGAATCAGATATGTTAACTATGAATTTCAATACCTGAATTTGTAGAAGCTAATAATCTCTATAATCAGCATTTTCAATTGTTTTCTTCTTAATAAATTTAAAGAGGAATTTAGTTCTACTAGAGAAGGTAGAATAATCTCTGAAAAATTTATTGAAGGTAATTTAAAGATTTGTAAATCTAAAGCAGTTGAAAATTAATAAACAAAAATTAGAAGATTTAGAAGAGTATAAGAAACATCAATTTGAATTTGAACAATGGTTAAAAGAAAGGAATAAATTATGATATCAGATGTAGAAATTTTTTAAACAAATAGCTCCTAGATGGATTAAAAATATTATAGTTCAACTAACAGGAAACAATTTTGGTACTAAACTAATGCTTCCTATAGTAGATGAAATAGTTGAAAACAAAATAGGTTCTTTTATTAGTTTACTAGCAGATGCAGAAGGTAATCTACATCTTGATAGGTTATTAGATAAATATCTCAAATTAATTGATGAGACTGGAGGATTTAAATTTAAACTTGGAGATCTTCCTAATGTTCCTAAAGGTTTAGCTAATTTGATTAGTAATAAAACATATGAGATTGAAAGATCTGATCTAGAATCTCTAAAAACCTTATTTAATAATGCTAAAAATGAACAAGTTAAAACAGATCAGTTATGAGACATTTGATGAGTAAACTATTTGGAACCTCTGGATATGATTCAGATATGTTTAGTGATCAATTCAAACAAGACTTTGAGAACAAAGGCTTTAAGAATATGAGAAACTATAATGATGATATGAATATGTCTAGAAGATATTCTAATAAACCATTTGAGCAAGAGACTATGCATAATAGATTTTCTGAGAAAAGTGGTAAAGAAAAAGAATATTGTGATATTAAAATGATGGAACATGTTAAAGAACATGGATATCATTTAGATAAAGAAATGCTTGAATGTGGTCTGCTTCTATTAGATTTTGAAGATGATGAGCCTTGGTCAGTTGAAGAAACTGAAAGAGCTAGGAAAAATAATAATCTACATTTTACTGGAGAATTCTCTTCTGTAAATAAGTATGATTTTAATTTTATTATGAATAAGAAGAAAGCTAAAGAAAAATATGAGGGTAAGTCTATTAATGAACTTGCTTATAATACATATAAATCTTTAACTGATGATTCTTTTCCATATCCTGAAGCTAAGGCATATTTTATTTTCTTGACATATCTATATGGAACTATGGCAGAAAAACATAAACTATTCAGGTAATTGTTCTTGGATTTTGTTTAATGAGCCCTCTATCTTAATTGATAGGGGGCATTTTTTGTTTTATATAAATTTTTAAGTTATGAAGTTAGTTTTAAAAAGAATAAATAATCAAGATAACTATTGTGAAAGTAAATTATATATTGATGGTATATATCAATGTGATGTAATTGAAGATACTGATAGGGGTTTAACTAATGAAATGTCTATTACAGAAATTCAATCTAAAAAAGTATATGGAGAAACTGCTATTCCTAAAGGAACTTATCAAATTACTTTAGATGTAGTAAGTCCTAAATTTAAAGATAGGTCTTGGGCTACTTTCTGTGAAGGTAAACTTCCTAGACTATTAGATGTTCCTGGATTTGAGGGTGTTTTAATACATGTAGGAAATGAAGCATCTAATTCCCTTGGCTGCCTTCTAGTAGGACAAAAAACTAAAGATGGTTGGGTTTCTAACAGCACTCAGACTTTTAAAGATCTCTATTATAAGCTTAAACAGGCTACAGATCAAATAACCATAACAATAGAATAATATGAATATAAAATGGAAATTATACTTAGGAGTATTTATAGTACTCTTAGGTTTAATATGTACTATTAGTTTTCAAGCTAAATATATTAAAAAACAGAAAGCTAATATAGAAAGATTATCTCATAATCAAGAAGCTCTCACTACAGAAATAGTTAATTTTAAAACTAAAGATTCTCTTAATGCAGCTACTATTAAATCTTTGATAGTAACTACTAATGAATATAAAAATATTAATGATGATTCTAAAAAACAAATAGAGGCTCTAAATATTAAATATAAGAGACTTTTAAAAGTTAATCAAACAATTACCCAAGAGAATCAAAATCTCCTCTTAAATAAGGTAATAGACACCTTATATCTTAAAGATACAATCATAAAAACAATAAAAGCAACATATAGATCTCCATATCTAGATTTAGATGTTATAGACTTAGGTAAACAATATAAAATAGAATATCAATCTAGAGATACTATAGATCAGATATTAGAGAATATTCCTAAGAAATTTTTATTTATAAAATATGGAACAAAAGGATTTAAAACAACATATGTAAATAGAAATCCTAATGCTAAGATTACAGGAGCAACAGATTATATATTTAAAAATAAAGTTTGGAAAAAGCTATAAAATGTTGTATCTTTGTAAATTAATTTAAATAAAATAGAATGAAGACAAGAGAACTAATATTTAGAGTATTACAGTTCTTATCTATTAATTCAGATGATTCTATTCAAGACTTTTCTGAAGAATATATCTATAATGTTTTAATAGATAAAAGAGCTTTTCTTCTAAAGCAACATTACAAAGATGCTAGAAAGTCTGTACCTAGATCTTGTTATCAAACATTAAATGTTCCTTTAGAAAAAATTAGAGTGGTTCCTGATCTAAAATATTCAGAAGTATTATTAAGATCAGTAGATAAAATACCTGAAATGGTAGACTTTGCACAAGAAGCAGGAGTAGCTACTACTATTATAATGAGTACAGATTATACAGCAATTCCTTTTAATTTAGTTACATTTGAAAGATTGCCTTCTGTAGGTTCAAATAGATGGACAAAAGATTTATTATATGTAGCATTAGGAAATGAGAGATTATATTTAAAATCTTTTAATTCATCTTTTACTAATCTAACTAAAGTCTTAATATTTGGAGTTTTTTCTGATCCTTCTCAAGTGTATTATGCTAATGGAAATGAAGGAGATTATTATGAAGAAGAATTTCCTATTAATAATTCTATGGTAGATCCTATTATTAAATTAACACTAGAAGAACTTACTAGAATTCAAAGACCTAAAGATGTTGTTAATGATGGAGAAGGAATTGAGGATCAAAGATCTAGAGTATAATTATGAGTGAACAAAGAGAGCATAAATTTAAAAATTCATATAGTTGTAAAGACTATTGGAGATATTATTGTAAAAATTGTAAACAAATTCCTTATGAGAAATATAAGGAGATATTAGATTTTATCATGGAACAATATTCTCTTCTTATTTCTGAGAAAGCTATGGATATAAAATTTCCTTATAGATTAGGACAAATTAGAATTAGAAAACATTTTAAAAGTCCTAAATTTGAAGATGGAGAACTAATTAATAATCTTCCTATTAATTATAAAGCTACTAAAGAATTATGGGAATCTGATCCAGAAGCTAAAAAAAATAGACAAGTAATATATCTTTTAAATCAACATTCTGATGGTTACATGTATCAAATTAGATATACTGTTTCAGATATTGCTAATAGATATGATAAACTAAGATTCTTAAAATATAAACCAGCTAGAATAATGTCTAGACAATTTTCTAAAAACATTAGAGAGCATAAAATAGATGCATTAGAACAAGAAAAATATGAGATATGTAAAATTGATTGAACTGTTAGATAGACTTAAAAGTAATAATATAATGGCTGATTTAAATTATGAAGCAGTAGTAATTTATGTTACTGACTTCTTTCAGATATTAAATTCTCCAAAGTTACTTAAAGATTATAAAACAGATTTAGATATAGAAATAAAAGATTACATGGGTAAACTACCTTGTAATTTTGTTAAAGAAGTACAATTAAGAATGAGGTATCATAATAATGATAAAGCTTTCATTCCAATGAGAAGATCTACAGATACATTCCATCCTACAGGGAAACAATATTGTTATCAAGAAGGTCCATCTGATTTAACTTATACAATCAATAATGGAATGATTTATACTTCCTTTAGAAATGGATTTGTTGAAATGGCATATAGAGGTATAGTAGTAGATGAGGATGGAATGCCTATGGTTCCTGAAAACTTTGCTATTATGAGAGCTTTAATTGATTATATTAAAGTTCAATATTATACTATACTAGTAGAAAATATGAGAATGCCTTATCAAGTACTTCAAATGGTAGAACAAAGATATGCTTGGTCTATTGGTAGAGCTAGTACTCAATTACATCAAATGTCATTAGATGAAGCAGAAAACTTTACAAATATAGTTAATAGACTTATTCCTGATTTAAAACAACATGATAAATATTATGCATCATTAGGAAGTAAGGAATATTTAAGAACACAATAATATGGGAATACCTAAGATTGAAAAACATTTGATTAAGGGAATTAATCAAGATATCTCAAAATCTAAGTTTAGCAATGAATATGCTTATGAGATAAGAAATGCCAGACTATTAGCTACAGACAGTCAAACTACTTTTGCTGTAACTAATGAGAAAGGTAATAAAGAATATATTGTAACAGATGACAAAGGAAATACTTTAGCAATTAAAGGAATCATATTAGGACATTGTGAAGTTAAAAATTATATAGTATTATTTACACATCAAGAAAATCCTGCTATTGATAGAATTTATAGAATAGATACAGAAACTAATCAAATGATTACTATCTTAGAAGGAAATATGAATTTTAATATTCAACATAAGATAGAAACCATAGGATGGTATGAATCTGATTCTATTATAAAAGTATATTGGATAGATGGTTTAAATCAACCTAGATATGTGAATATAGCAGATGGAGCTGAGAATGATATCAATATTATAGACTTTGTTCCTGAAGTTAGCTATGGTAATATTCAAGTAAGTCAAACTACTGGAGGATTTTTTACTGCAGGGATGGTTCAATATGGATATAATTTATATAGAAAATATGGAGCTCAATCTAAACTTAGTGGTTTAAGTGAATTATATGCTATTACTAGTACAGGTAAGGGATATGAAAAAGATACTAGTGTTCCTGTAGCTTTTGATATAACAATAGGAGGAATTCCTAAACAAGGATTTTCTAATATAAAATTATATAGAATACATAGAACTGAATATAATAGTCTTCCTAAGATTAGTCTTATCTATGATGGTAAATTAGAAGATGAATATATCAAAGATGGAAATACTAAAATTCCTACAGGAAATCTAACATTAAATTATAAAGATAATGGTCAAGTATCATTAGAAGATATATCATTAGAACAATTATCTTTTTTAGGATCAGATTTTTTAATTCCTAATTGTATTGCACAACATTCTAATAGATTAATATTTGCTAATTATAAAGAAGAACATAGTAATCTACAAGATTTAACAGATCCTAATGGTAAATATAAATTTAAAGGAGCAGAAGAACTAGATTGGGATAAAACAAATAAAACTTATAAAAATAGTGATAATGATTTGATTAATGCAGGACCAGAATATATTAAATATTCTATAGGAGCTGAAACTAAAATTATAGATACATATACTACATTACCTCTAGAACAACAAAATTTTACTCAAGATATTAATAATACAACTGTTGCTGCTAATGAAACATGGAAAGGAGATATACAATCTAGTTTAAAATATAATCCATATCAAGAAGGACAAAAAGGCAAAATTAGAACATCTTTTAAGAGAGGAGAGAAATATAGATTTGGAATACAATTCTGTGATAAATATGGACAGTGGATGGAAGTTATTCATTTAGCAGATATTGAAATTCCTAGAGGTAGGGATCAAATTAAAACTAATCCTAGAGGTGGATTAGAATCCTATACAGAAGCTCCTTTTAATGAAGTTGAAAATAGATTAAATGTTAATATATCTGCTAATTATTCTAGAGTGACTTTTACATTACCTATAAGTCTTTGTAAAATATTAGTACAAGATTTTGGAATAGTTAGAGCTAGAATAGTTAGAGTTAAAAGAGATTTTTCTAATTCTAAAATATTATCTCAAGGTATATTAACTCCTACTATTTTTCAAAGAACTCAAAGAGATACTGGCTTTTGGGCTATGCCTGATTATTTAACTAGAAATATGGGTATTAATAGTCCAGAGAAAAAAACTAAAGCTTTATCTAATAGAATGCCTACACATGCAATATTTCCAGCTAAAGGAGTATTTCAACCTTTATCTGGGAGAGCAGATGATGGTACTTATGATAATATAGAATTAGATGCTAAAGATTCTACTTTTTATAATCCTATTAGTATTATAACAGAAGCCACTGATCCAAACTATTGTGTTTATGGAGATAGTAGTATTGTTAATATGTGGTCTCCTGAAATATCCTTTCCTGGTCAATCTAAATTAGATTTAAATTCTTGTATGGTTCAACTTGTAGGAAAAACTTTTAATAGATGGACATTATCTTCAACAGTTACATTAGATACTACTAATAATAAAAATATTACTGTAAGTGCTAGTGTTCCTGGATATGAAGATAGAATATTAACTTATTTAAGACCTGGATCTGGAAGTAATGGAGAAGGTTTGTTGTTTACATATGATAGTCCTACTAATAATCATAAAATATCTTATTTTAGAGCTTATTATGGGTTTGATGTAATAAAAGAAACTGAATCTATTAAACCAATATTATTAAATGTAGATAGTGAAAAACAATATGCAGGTGCTGATAATGGTACTATAGATTTATTTATGCAGAATATAGGCAAATCTGTAAAATATAATTCAGATATAGATCTTCATTATACTGATAGAAATGCTACTAAAACTTTAACATATCATGGTAAAACATCTCAACATATAGTTTTTCCTGCTGTTTTAGATATTACTCAAAAACCAAATTGGGAGAATGTTCAACCTTACTATCAATTTCAAGCAAGAACAGATAATATTATAGGCCAAGACAGATTTACTGCATATAATGGTATTACATATGACTCTATTGCAGATATAACTGCTACAGGTGGATACACTTGGACAACTAAAGAATTTCCTATAGTAGAACTTACTAGAAAAGTAAATTCTGATGATAATCAATATGGAGAAACAGATAATAATAACAATCTCTATATAGTATGTAGTAAAGAAGTTCCAATAGAATATTCTAGTACTTTACAGAAACCTATTGATATCATTGCAGATCAAGGAGATATTTATTTACAAAGATTTAATCTTTTAAAATCATATATTACAGACACACAAGCTACAAATGGAGTTGCAGAAGTGTTATCATTTATGGTGGAATCTACTATAGATTTAGATAGAAGAATAGACAATTCTGATAAATTAACTGATATTAAATATACACAACCTGAACAATATTATAAATTTAATGAAGTGTATAACCAGTTAAATGATTTGTTCACTTATTCTCAAATACCTTCAGATGTAGATGTACAAACTAACTTTCCTAATAAGATAATTGCTAGTAGTACTAAAACATTAGGATCTAAAATAGACAATGCTACTAATATTCTTCAAAATGAATTTATAGATCTTGATGGTCAATATGGTGAAATTAGAAAATTGCAAGAATTTAACAGTTTTATGTATGGATTTCAAGATACTGCTGTAAGTTATCTTATTATTAATCCTAGAGTTCAATTAACTCCTTCAGATGGAGTGCCTATTGAATTAGGAACTGGACAATTCTTATCTGATAAAAGATATATTACTACTAAATCTGGAACTACTAATAAATGGGGTATATGTTCTTCTAATACTGGAATCTATTATATAGATGATACTAATAGTTCTATTAATAAGATTACAGGAGAAGGAATGCAAGATATCTCCACTAATTATGGGTTCCACTCATATATGTCTAATATAGATTTATCTCAAGATTTTAATTCTTTCTTCCATAATAATAATGATGAAATATATTTTAATTTTAAAGATACAGAGTCATTAATATTTAGTGAAGCTGCTAATGCTTTTACTGAATTTATGGATATTACACCAAATATATTTATTAATTATAAAGATACTTTTTTAACAGATCATATAGTAAATAATATAGAACATTTATATCTTCAATTTGAAGGAGACTATAATAGTTTCTATGGAGATTTAAAAGATAGTTCTATTACTATTATATCTAATGAAAATTATGATTTAGATAAAACATATGATAACATAGAATTTAGATCTGAATGTTATTCTTTAGAAAATAATAAATGGGATAAAGATGTATATAATGAAACATATAATTATATACATTCTTGGAATGAGAGACAGAATTCAGAAGAAGTTCCATTAATATTTGGTAATAATCTAAAAGAAAGATTTAGAATATGGAGAACACCTATTCCTAGACATTCAAAATCTTTGATTAGAATGAGAAATGGATGGCAATTCATTAAACTAGGATTAAAGAATGATAATAATAGAAAAATTATATTACATGATATTAATGTTAAATATTCTATATAATGCCAGATAAAGATTTAAAAGAAATATTAAGAGAAAAGTTGTTAAGTAAGATAGATCTCTCATCTCCAAATTTAGGATCTTTAAGAGCTAAAGAGATGCTTAAAAGATTAGATAGTGGAGATTTTGATGAGAAAATATCTGAGTATCCTTCTCTTATTAAAAGAGATAATCTTTCTTTAAATGACATAGAACAAAATATATTAGGAAACATTGAAAAGGGAAAACCCTCAAATATACTATTTCATGAAGAAGATTCTACTAATGCTACTAATTTTTATAATGCTATTTCAAAGTATTATAGAGATCCTCAAATTGCAGGTTTAATGGCTGTAGCTCATGAAGAAACAGCTAGTGGTGGAAACCCTCTTGTTGTTGGAAAAGTTTGGGATTATAATAAGATACAAAAAGGAAAAAAAGGTGGAGTTGCTAATAGATATGTGTATTCTTTTGAAGAGGGACCTAATCCTTATTTAGATAGAGATCCAGATCAAAGACCTACTTCTTATTGGTATCAACATTGGAAAGAGAATAAAGGTAAAGGTTATGAAAATCCTTATCTTTCTCAAACAAAATTTTATACAGATTTATATTTGAACAAAAAGGATCTACAAGAATATAAAAAGATTTTTGATGATCCTAATTCTACTATAGAACAAATTACTGCTGCCTTACATGCAGCTCAAAAATCAAAATCAGAAAATCTTTCTTCTGTTATTAAGAAAGCTAAATTTCTTTATGATAATTTCCCTAAGAATAGTTTGCCCAAAAAAGAAGATAAAAGAGAAGTAATAAAACCTAAAAGTAAAAAATTAAATTTTGATTTTATGAGACCTATTTTAGGTGGAAATAGAGATATTATTCCTTATAGAAATAATGAAGAATATAAATATGGAGGCAACTTAAAATATAAAGAAAATGAAGTGTATGATTTAAGTGAATCAGAGATAAATAAACTTTTAAAAGATGGATATGAACTTGAATATTTGTAAGCCAAGAAAAAGAACTAAATTTGAACAATATAATTCTGATGGAAATTTAATTTGCTATAAATGTCATCAATATAAACCAGAATCAGAATTTGATATTAATCAAGAAAGATGGTTTAGAAATAATAGAGACTATAGATGTAAAGAATGTAAAGAGCAACAAAGACAAAAAAGAATATTAGCAGGAAGAGGAAAACAAGATATTAATAGAATGCTTTTGGAAAGATATTTAAGTGCTAGAGATAGAGCTAGAAAGAAGAATTTAGAATTTAATATAACATTAGATTTTTTAAAATATCTTTGGAATAAGCAATTAGGAAAATGTGCTCTTTCTAATATTAATATGACAAGCTCTTTTTTTATTGGAAGAACTTCTACAAATGTATCTATAGATAGAATAGATTCTAGTAAAGGTTATATTATGGATAATGTTCAGTTAGTTTGCATGGCTTGTAATCAAATGAAAAATGATTTAACTGAAAAAGAACTTTATGAATTCTGTAAAAATATAGTAAATGTTTATGAAAGTAAGAATAAAGAAAATTCCTGAAAATAATATACTAGCAGAAGGAGGAGGTTTAAGCAGATCTAAAGATTATGGATCTTCAAAAAAACCTTATCCTGAAGTTAAAAGTTCTGATTTTGCAGGAAAACATAGAAGCTATCCTATTCCAACTAAAGCTGATGCTAGGGATGCTTTAAGATTAGCAGGATTACATGGTAGAAGTGATATTAAAGCTAAAGTATATAAAAAATATCCTAGCTTAAAACATGCTAATGGAGGAGAATTATTAGGATTAGATTATTATACTAACCAATTAGATGAAGGAGGATTATTAAATTCTCCTATGGTGTCTAGATCTATTATTAATCCTAATTTAACAGCTCAATCTCCAGAACCTGTTATGACATTAACTCAACAAAAAGTTAATCCTATTATACCTAAACAAGGAATTAATTTAAGTGGTATTGATCCTTTAAGTACTGTATCTGATGTAGCTACATTATTTTCTTCTCCAGATATAACATCTCAAGGAGAAAATCAACAAGCTAATGTAGATGAGGAAAATAATTTTGATCCTACATATATAGATGTTTCTCAAGTTAAAAAAGATTTTAATACTAAGCAAGCTATAGGAAGTTCTGTAGGAGCAGGTGCAGGATTAGGAGCAACTGTTGGATCTATTGTTCCAGGTATAGGAACTGTAGTAGGTGGTGCTGTTGGAGCTGTAGGTGGTGCTATAGCTGGAGGTATTAAGTCTATATTTGGAAAGAAAAAAGCTAAAAGAAAAGAAAAAAGAGCTAAGAATAAAGCTAGAGGATTAAATACTATGGCTACATTAGAAAGTTATATGGGAAAAGCATATGGCTTTGCTGATGGTGGAAATATTAATAATTTAATGGGCAGAAAATATTTTGCAGAAGGTGGTTTAACTTCTTTTAATACTGGAGGTAGTCATGAAGAATCTCCTATAGGTGGAATACCACAAGGTATAGGTGATAATGGAAATGTAAACCTAGTTGAAGAAGGAGAAACTAGATATCAAGATTATATCTTTTCAGATAGATTAACTTTAGATGAAGATATAGTCAAAGAATTAAATCTTCCTTCTAATCTAATAGGAAAAACATTTGCTGAAGCTAGTGAAATATTAGCTAAAGATATAGAAGAACATCCTAATGATCCTATTAGTAAAAGAGGATTTGAAGAAATGATGGTTAGATTACAAGCAGCAAATAATATGAAAAAAGATTTAGAAGATTCTAACACATTTGCTGAAGGTGGTAGTTTAAATGGAGAACCTATGGAACCTAGTCCTACTATTAAAGAAGTAGAAGGTGAAAGTGAAAATCTAGGCAATGAATTAAAAGAAGTTACAGATGAACAAGTAAAAAGAATAGCTGCTTCTAATATTAAAGAGGAAAAATTAAAAGGTGGTAGAGCTTCTAAAGAAGTTAGAGAAAATGCTACTGAATTATTTGATCCTTTAGAAATATCTGTAGGTATTAAAGTTGAAATGGAACATACAGACAGTATAGAAGCTGCTAGAGAAATAGCTCTAGATCATCTAACAGAAAATAAAGATTACTATACTAGATTATATCATATAGGATTAATTGATGAGCCTATTACTGAAGAAGAAGAGAGTTTTTTAAAAGAAAAATGGACTAGAATAGAGGATGTAGAAGCTTTAGATGAAGAACAAGGTATAGTTGATATACCTGAAGAAGAAAATGTCTCTAATGAGCTAGAACAGCCTTTAAATCAAGAAATACCTATAGAACCACAGCAATTTGCACTTGGAGGTAATTTAGATGGAAATTATTCTAAAAGTAATCCTTTTGGAACAGCTTTATATAGAAAAGGTTGGGCTCATCCATTTAGAAGGAAACAAGAATCTTTAGAATTACCTCATATACCTGTAGATTATACTAGTGTAGATTGGAGTCCTAATTTTAATGTGAATCTGGGAAAAAGACAATTTACTCCTAGAGATTTATATGATCCAGAATCAGATACTCCTGTAACTAGTAATCACAGTATTCCTCAGAAGTTAATTACAAATCCTAGCATTACAATTAATCCAACTAAAATCTCAGACTTAAATTCTGTAAAAAGAAAGCAAGAATTTGATCCTTATCAATTAGAAGCTGACTTAGAAGGTAATGCTATTGCTCATGAAAATGAAGCTAGCTTTGATCCTACTTCAGATTTTGAATTAACTCCAGAACAACTAGCTACATTAAGTCCTGAAGATTATCAAGCTTATAAGAGACATGAAAGAGCTATGAAACTGCAGGGATTAGGTTCATTACTACAATATGCTCCAGTATTAGGTAATTTAATTGGAGCTGCAACAGTAGGTAAAGCTGAAAGAGTTAATCCTACATATATTATACCAGAACAATTAAATGATTATTTACAATATAATCCTATTGATCCAAATATATATACTAATCCTATATTAAATCAAGCTTCTAATGCTAGAAGATTTTTTGCTGATGCTAGTGGTGGTTCAAGAGCTGCTATATTAGCTGCTAATTTAGGATTAAATGCACAAATTCAAAAAGCAATTTCAGATGCTGCATTGCAAGCAGAAGCTGTTAATGAACAAAGAAGAATACAAGCTAAAGAATTCAATAGAGGAACTGATCAATTTAATGCTTCAGAAAGAGCTAGAGCTAAACAATATAATGCTTCAGCTAAAACTATGACTGATGATATAAATGCTAGAAATAGAGCTGCTAGAAGAACTGCTATTAGAAATTATCTATCTGGAGCTATGCAAGGATTAGGAAGTATAGGTAGAGAAAAAGCTTATAGAAATACTATTAAAACTATGGGTATGGATTATTATTTAGATGCTCTAGGACAAGTGAAATATAAAAAATCATAAAAATTTGGAATAACTTTAATAATTTAGTATCTTTGTGATCTGTTGCATTTAGATTATATATATGTATACAACTAAGTGCAACACTTCACACTAAAATATAAACTATGGCAGTTAACTACTATGATCAATTTCAACCATTGACATATAATCCAATGACTCTGCAAGAAATGCTTATAGGACCACAAATGATGCAACAAAAACATGATCAATACCAAGCTTTATTAGATCAAGAAGGCTTATTTGATGTTCTAGCATTAGAGGTAGATAAACCTGGAGTACAACAATGGATGGATAAATATAAAGAAAATATTAATGATCTATCTGATCAACTATTAAGATCTGGTTATAATAAAGATCTTTCTAGAAGAGCTAGACAGATATTACAAGAAAAACAACAAGCTATCTCTAGTAGAGGTTATTTAGGAAGAGCAAGTCAAGCTTATCAACAATATTTAAAAAATGTTGAAGATGAAAAGAAAAGATTAGAAAAAGGAGAAATTAATAGAGATCAATATGAAAGAGGATTAGCATTTGCTTTACAAAGATATAATCAATCTGGTGGAGCAGGTTCTAATGCAATATATTCTCCTTGGTATTCTACTAAAGCTGTAGACTTACAAGAGCTTGTTAGTAAATATGGAAAAGAAATTACCCCTCAAACTATTGCTAAAGATTTAGGATATAAATATGATCCTTCAACAGGTATTATAACAGATTCTTCTAATAAGACTGTGACTTTATCTCCAGAAAGAATTAAAAATACTATAATTAGTAGAATAATGAGTAATCCTGAAGCAATGTCTTATTTAAAGGAAAGACAACAACTGGGATTAACTAATAATATCATGGAAGATCTAGATAAGTTAGGTAATGAAGGAGCTTTAACTTTTTATAGAAATGATGTAGAAAATAAAACCAATTATGATTTTGGATTATTTAAAAAATTACAAGATGGGTCTATTAGTTCTAGTGGAATGAATGCTGATGCTCAAACTCAAATATTATCATTACCTTGGTTAGCTTCTGATAATTTAGCTGATCTAGCTAAAAATGGTTTAGGAGATGATGAGACAGTTTGGACTCAAGGAACTTCAGGACCTGGAACACCTGGAGTACAAATTCCTCTTGTGTTAGGAAAATATATAGGTTTAACAAAAGGATCTTTAAATAAAGAAGAGTCAGACAAAGCAAAACAATTTGCAAATCAAATTATAGATCAAGAATATCAATATTTAAAAACTCTTAATCCTAACATAACTAGAGAAGATGTTCTTAAATGGGAAGATAATTATGCTAAGAGCAATAAAACTACTGCTGCATTTAAATATGTTCCTAAAGCAATGTATGAAGAAAAATATAAACAAGATATAGATGAATTAAAAACAGGTTCTTTACCTGGTTCTGTACAAGATTGGTATATAGATGGTGAAACTGTAGAAGACCAAAAAGATTTTCATAAAGCTATTGGGTTTAGTGATGATAATAAAGTAAAAGAAGTTTCTACAGCTTTTGCTGCTAATGGAGCTATGGCTGCATTTATTATTATGGAAGATGGTAAAAAATATCAAGCAGTAAGAAAGCCAGTAGAATCAGATCAAGCTAAATTCATAGTAGCAAATACTTTATTTAATAAATATTATGATAATAGTAGAGGTGAGATAACTTTCACAGATCCTATCACTGGATTACCTATTAAGATGGAAAAAGCTGTTGGACCTAATGGTATGGAAGCTATGGTAACTATGAGTTTGCCTAAATATAATAACAGAGGTCAAGTTATAGGATATACAGAACAACAAAGATTACCTTTTAATTCAGTTATAGAAAAATTAACACCTTTAGTACTAGAACAAAAATATGTTAGTAGAGAAAGAAAACTCAACCCCTCTTATGGAGGAAGATAAGTTACCTAACTTAACAGGTAAAATAAAAACAGATGAGAATGGTAGAGAATATATAGATAATCCTAACTCTCCAAATGGTAGAGAATATGTTTATTCTAGTGGAGTAACTAACTGGGATATTTATAGAAAAGCTGCACAAGAAAATCAAACACCTCAATCTTGGCTACAAGGAAGTCCTATTCAATATAATGTAGCTGATGGATATGATACAAATATGTCTTATGAATCTTTAATTAATCCAGAATTAAGAGAAGATTATTTTGCTAAACAACAATCATTACTAGGATTAATAGGTAAAGGAGCTGTTAGAGGAGTATCTGCAATTACTGCAGGTACTCTAGAATCATTAGGTTATTTAGTTAATCCTAATACATATAGAGCTTTATTTGGAGAAGAAATTGTAGGAGGTTTTGAGAATCAATTTTCTAAAACATTTAGAGAATTAAAAGAATCTATGAATGATCTTACTGATCCTATTTATAGAACTATGCAATCTAAATCTGATAGTCTATGGGAGGCTATGTTTGATGCTGCTTTTTGGGCAGGAAATGCTGAAAGTATTGCTACAACATTATCTCTTATGATTCCAGGTATAGCAGCTGCTAAAGGATTTAGTACTATAGGAAAAGGATTAGGAAAATTAGGAATGAGACTTGGTGCTACAGCTAAAGGAGCAGCTAATACAGCAAGAATTACAGCTAATATAGGTGCAGGTCTCACTAGTAGAATCATGGAATCTGGTATGGAAGCTAAAGAATCTTTTGACAGCTTCATAGAAAATCATAAATATGATGATAAATATATCAATGATGAAGCTCAATTAAGATTAGATGCTGGTAAAGCTGCTTCTATTACCATGCAAGCTAATATGCCTCTATTTCTATTAGATGCTTTTCAATTTGATAGTATTTTAAGTGGATTTGCTTCATTTAAAAATGCTAATTCTAGATTAAAAAGAATTGCTAATAGTCTATCAGATTATGGTATAAATGCTGTATCTGAAGGATTAGAAGAAGGTACTCAATATGTTATTCAAAAAGAAGCTGAATTTAGTGCTCTAAGTGATCCTGAATTAAAGAAAATGTTAGGTGAATCCTTTTCTGAGAGATGGGATAAATACACTGATGATATAGAATTTAAAACTTCTATTTTATTAGGAGCTGCTGGTGGAGGTTTATTTAGAGCTGCAGGACCTACTTTAAATAAAATATACACAAAAGCATTAGATAGATTAAATAAATATAGAACAGCTAAAGAAATAGCTACTGTTCAAAAGAATCCAGATGCTTTTAAAATTTTATCCCAACATGAATTTGAAGAGCAATTAGGAAAACATGTAAAAGCTGATAGTTTAGATCAATTAATTCAAATGTATGAAGACAGAGTAGGTACATTAGAAGGAGAAGATCAAGTAACAGCTAATAATTATTTAGAAACATTAAAAGCAATAAAGCCTACTATTGATAGTCTTCAAAAATATCCTGCTTTTAGAAAAAATAAAAAAGCAACTACATTATATGCTTTAGTTGAACAAGAAGGTATTAAACAACAAGCATTAGATCAAACTCTTAATAATGAATTAAATACTGCTGTTCAATCTATTATAGAAGGAAAAGAAGATGCTTCTAGTATTGTGCTAGCTTTAAGGAATAGAGCAGCTCAAGAAGTACTAAAAAATATAGATACTATAAGTAGAGTTAAAGATTTAGGAGAAAGTAACTTTAAAAATCATTATAAAAAACATATAGCAGATAATAAACAACTTATTCTTCAAAAGAATAATTTATCTAATATTATAGCTAGAAATCCTAAATTAGAAGATATAGCTTATAACTTAGAAAAGAATTTTGCTGAAAGAATGATTTCTATAGATCTTCTTACAGAAATGCAAAATCTTAAAACAGAACCTGAAGAAACTACTAAAGAAAAAACTTCTCCAAAGTCTAAGGAAAAAGTTTCAGAACAAACTACTAAGACTAATGAAGAAAAAACTGAAGAAAAAGTTAATAAGAAAAAACCCAAATCTTCAGAATCTCCTGAACAAGATTCAGATTCTAAAATATCTAATGATGAAGGATTAGATTATAGTAGTACAGAATCTGGAAATATATCAGAAACTGATGAATTTGATATAGATGATTCTATTACTGCTACAATGAATGAAGAACTATTTGGTCCTGTCCAACAAGATTCAAATGATTCTATTACTGATAAAAGTAGAAACAAAGATGAAGTAGTTAATGATATAGTAGAATCTATTAATAGTGCTTCTAGCTTAAATGAATATTTAGCTGCTAGAGATGAAGCTAAAAAATCTGCAGAAATAAACACTTTATCTAAAGAAGCTTTCAATAAAATATATCAATCTGAGGATGATCTTTTAAGAGATTTTAGTTTAGATAATCCTACAGAATCCCAAGCTAATGCTCTTGCTGCTAGATTCTTTGATATTACAGAAGAACCAGTTGCAGCAGAACTTATTAAAGAAGCTTTAATGAATAAAACTCCTATAAATGAACAACTATTAGGAGAAGAAGAGTTTATAGCTTATAATGAAGTTTTAGATTATATAAAAGGATTACAAGAATCTAAACAATATGGAGATGTTACTCCTTCACAAGATATTCCTGATAATATTCCAGTACAAGAAGATAATAGTCAACAATCTGATAATGTAGAAACTGAATATAATCAGAATGATCCTTTAAGATTAGTATCTTTTAAATATAGTTATGATAAATATACAGATTCTCAAGGTAATCAAAGAATAAAAACTATTCCTCAGAATAGAATGGATTCTATAAAATACAATTCTTATATTAGTTTTGATGAAACTATTAAACCTGAAGTGGCTAATGTAGGATCTAAAGTTTTCTTTGGTATTCCTGAAGAATTTCTTCAATATCAACATAGTGCAGATGATGCTGATATTTTAATATATGATGAAAATAATAATGGTATTAGTTGGTTAAGAAGAGAGAAAAAAGCTAGAGAATGGAAAGCTACAGATCAAGAAATACATATACTTAAACAACAAAGAGCATTATTATATAATAAAGCTGTTAGTTATCAAGGAGAACCTGTATTAATTAATGGTAAAAGAGTTATCCCTTGTAATGTATCTTCTTTTATAACTAGTAAATCTTATGGTATAATTACACATGATGGAGATAATTATTATCCAATTAAAGAAGCTTTACAAGTAGATAATGTTGAAGATATTAAGTTAGGTATAGTTGTAGGAAAAGAAACTAATGGATATACTTTTAATATTCCTGGTGTTGATATGAATAATTTTCATACACCACCTGCTGATAACTTTAGAACAGGTCATTTATTTGCTATGGTACAAAGTGCTAATGGAGATTATTTTCCATTAAGACTTTACACTCAAAAATATAATACTTTACAACAAGGTTCAGCTTTACATAATTATTATAGAACTAATATTAATAATGCTTTTAAAAAGATATTAGATTCAGATCCTGAAGTTTCTAGTAAAGGATCTTATGAACTATCTAAATATGTTGTTATTAGATTAGTAAAAAATAATAGTGCAGATCTTCCTTTTATGGTTCAAAAATATAATGGATCTGAATATGAAGATGTTGAAGCTGTTTCTAGAGAAGAAGCTATTAATAGAGTAAAAGAATCTTTAATTAACATTCCTTATAATCTTTTAAATAAATCTGGAAATAAAATAATGAATGAATTATTGAATTCAGATGCATTACAAATGAATATATTTCCAGGTGAACCATTTCATTCTCCAACATTTGGATATGATAGAAATTTAGTGGATCTTAATCCAGTAAAAGAAACTATATCTGAAGTTAAAGAACCTACTAAAGAAACTAAAATAGAAGAACCTAAACCAAAAGAAAAAATTACAGATCCTGTAGAACAATCTTTTGAACAAACTTTAACTGTAGATGCAATAAAAGAATTACCTAATTCTCCTAAAAAAAGAGGTCCCTTATCTGGTCCTAATAATAAATTAGCTAATAAGTTAAAAGGTAAGAACTTTATTAAACCTGACTTATCTAGAAAAGCTGAATGGGGAAAAGATGATGACAAATACAGATTAATGTCTGAACCTTTAAACTATGAAAAAGCTGATTTAAACAAAGAATTATCTTGGTTAAAAGAAAATTTACCTCAATTAACAGACAATGAATTAGTTGAGATTCACAGAGGTCTAATTAATGTGGGTAATTTATATGCTTGGGGAAGATTTAAAGATGGAATTATAGAACTATCAGATATAGCTGCTAGTGGAACTACATATCATGAAGCTTTTCATGCTGTGTTTAATATGTTTTTAACAGAATCAGAAACTAATAAATTATTAGAGAAAGCCAGAAAAGAACTTGGTCTAACTGGTAAATCTGATGTAGCTGTAGAAGAAACTCTAGCAGATAAATTTAGAGATTATGTAGAAACAGATCAAATTACTAATAAATCTATCTTAGATAAAATCAGTGATTTCTTTAAAAATATATACTATCTAATTAGAAATAAATTACATCTTAATCCTTCTATAGAACAAGTGTTCTATGATATTAATAGAGGAAGATATTCTAGAAAGAAGTTTGAAAAGAATAGACCTTTAGTAGAAAGAAATTGGTTATCTAACATTACTCCTTCTGTTTATAAAAGAAGAGTAGATATGTTAGTAGATACTTTTGAAGATATTATAGATAATTTAGCTCAAGAATCTCCTGAATTAAGTAGAGTTGATGTTATTAAACAATATTCTTTAGAAGATTATATCTTAACTATACATGATCAATTATATGCTTCTGCACATGGAGATAATGCTATTTATACAGATCCTACTCAGATAGATGCTATTGATTTAATTACAGATGAACTTGTTCAATTTGATGCTGATGGAAATCCTCAGTTTGGTCAATTAGCATTAGATATGTTAAAAGAAATATCTACATTAGAAGGTATCTCTTTTAAAGCTCAGCAAATTGTTGATATTGATATGAATCAACAGGATGAGAACACTGAGTTTATGAATAATGAAGAAGTTGTTAAACAAGAAGGATGGCAAATAGATCAAATGTTAATATCTCCAGTAACTAAATTAAGACAGAGCACTAGGAATATTATTAGAAGAATTCCTAAAATGACTTCTGATGGTACTTTAGTCTCTCCTGATGATTTAGGATATCAACCTTATATGAGTGGTACAGAAGTTTTTGCCACTATGTTAAATAAACTATCTACAATGAATAAACCTAGTGATTTAATGAAAACTTTAGAATCTTTAAGTCAAAGTTTTCCTTGGGTAGATTCTATTATAGATATTTTAAAATCAGATCCTAAATTACAGGTAGATTTTTATAATTCTTTTAGAAATGATTCTGTAGAATATATGATTATCAGCTCTCAAAGTGATGGTACTATGAGAGTATTTGGAGGCAATAGTGTTAATAAAGCAGGAGAATTGTTAAGAATATGGAGTTCTAATTATTCTTTAGCTAGTCATAATAAAGAAGAGCTTGTAAAGTCTTTAAAGGAAAATTCAGATAAAATATATAAAATATATCAAGAAGTATCAGGTAATCCATTTAGACTTCATAAAGTAAGACTTTGGAAAAAGAATTGGAAATCTGGTAAATTTAGTAATCCACAAATTAATGCATGGGCTAGAGAAGTTTCTAGTATGTTAAATACTATAGGAATAGATAGCAAACCATCAGAACTAGTAAAAGTGTTTCAATCTAATATGAAGTTAAATGATGAAAAATCTAACTTCCAACCAATGCAAGATTTCTTATTAAATTCATTTAGAGTGTTGAGAGCTTTTCATGATACTATAAATAAAGATGATTATGATATAAAAAGAAATACTTATTATGATCTTGAATTATTACCTGTTAATGTTAGAATTAAAGCATTAAGCAGTGCTTTATCAAATGTTAGACCTTCATTGTATGAATCTTCTTTAAGAGAAGATGGAAAAACATATTCTACAAATATTACTCCATCTTTTATAGGTAAATTGTTTAAAAGATTAACAGATGTAACAGATAAAAGTGCATTTGAACCTTTTAAAAAGAGCTTTTTCTATACTGATAATGAAGGTAAATTTACACATCCTTGGTTAAAAGAACTTTATAATATAAAAGTTAAAGATCTTGCTAGTGAAATTCAAGTGTCTATGTTTCTAGAAAAAGATAAAACTAGATATTCTGAATTAAGTAAACCTGATTTCTTAGGATCTAAAATTAATCTATGGTATAATAATGGAGCTAGAGATTATGGTTACTTTATGTTGCCTATTCCATCAGATGCTTCTTCTATGCCAGTAATTAGATTTCCTAAATCTTATGATTTAAGTCATTCTTTAGATGGTTTAGTAGAATTAGCTAAAGCTGAAATTAGAAGAATTGAAGTAGTTAAAGAAAGATCTAAAAAAATAAAAAATGGAGAGATCTATGAAATCAAGAATTTTGATAAAAGAGGATCTAAATTTTTAATGTTTCCTTTCTTAAATAAATATAATATTGATGAACTTAAAACTTCTGAAGCAACTTTAAGAAAATATATTGAAGAAGCCATGGAAGAAGGATTTGAGAAATTTAAATCTAATCCTGATTTAGATGGCACTAAATATGATAAGAGAATAACTGAAAGTAAATTAAAAGAATTCTATTATAATGATACTTTAGCTCAATATAGTATTATGACTATGACATCTGGAGATTTAGCCTATTATAAAAATGATGTGGACTTCTTTAAAAGAAATAAACAAAATATGTCTCCAGGTCAATATGGTGATTGGGAAACTTTAGGAATACCAGAAAAATTTAAAGCTATTAGAATGAAAGATAATGAGATTCCTTCATTAGTAGCTGATGCTTATTATGAAAATCTTAAACTAAATGGTGTATCAACAACAGAAGCTATGATTATTGCTTCTAAATTTGGTTATTCTAATTATACAGATTCAGAAGGAAATAAAAAGGTAAAATTACCTAATGGTCAAATCATTGATAGTGGTTTAAATAATGCTACAGATGGACAGACATTTATCACATTAGATAGATATAGAAATATTGCTAGAATGAATTCTAAATGGGATGATGCTAAAGAATCATCTTATCAAAGATTAAAAAATGGTACTTATAATGTGGAAGATATTTTAACATTCTCTCTACAACCTATTAAACCATATATGTTTGCTCCTCATATTACAGATTCTGGAGTAGATATAAATGGTAAAAATACTTCTTTATATCAACCATTACAAAATAAAAACTCTGAAGCAGTATTAATTCCTCAAATGGTACAAAATAATCCTTTATTAAGTGCTTTAGTAAAAGGAATGGAAGATAATGGTATAGATGCTGTCTATTTTGAATCTGCAGTAAAAGAAGGTATTGAATTAAATACTTCTCAAGAACTTAAAGATAAATTAAGAAAACAAGGTAAACCTATTCTTCCAGATACTTTATTGTATTTTAATGGTGATCCTAGAGAATTATCTGAAGCTAATGTTAAATATTATTATTTAAGTAATGATGATTATATGTATCAGATGGATACACCAGAACATTTTAGAAACACATTACAATTATTTGGATCTCAAATTAGAAAACATATTATTGCTAACTTAGATGAAGATGCTGAATTTTATATTGAAGATATGAAATTTACTGGCAAGAATATTGCCTCTTTATTTGATAATATTTTAGCATGGAATTATGATAAAAATTATAAGAAAGTTATTGATAAAATTGGTACTATAGATGGATTAGCTAAAGAACTTCAAGGTGGAGTAATGCAAAGAAAATTTGCTGAAAATACCACAGAAGCTGTACAACTTATGAATTATAAAGGAGAAAAAGTGTTTAAACTACCTTTATACTTCCCTCTTCAATCTAATAGAATATTTCAGATGATATCTTCTATATTTAGAAATAATATTATTAGAAATAAAATTAGTGGAGGAGCTTTATATCAAGCATCTTCTTATGGTTTTGATAATTCTCTAAAAGTACATATGAAAGATGGACATATAGAATATGTTGATTGTATCATGCCTTACACTTATAGTAATCAACTAGCACAGTTAGCAGATGAAAATGGTATGATAGATCCATCTAAAGTAGAAGATAAAGAATTATTAAAAGTAATATGCTATAGAATTCCTACTGAAGATAAATATTCAGCTGTTCCATTAAGAATTAAAGGATTTAGTTCTCCTGCAGAAGGAGGTATTATTAAATTACCTTCAGACATTTTAACTATTACAGGATCAGATTTGGATAGAACAATGTCCAATTAAAACTTTGTTAATTGCTGGAAGTCCCTTAGAGCTATTTTAACTACAACATAACTTGAAAAAGTAAGTGTGAATGTTTAAAAATAAAGTAGATTGGGTAATCAGCAGCCAAGTTCCTTAAAAGGAAAAGGTTCAGAGGCTAAAACTCAAACATAAACTTCCTATATGGATAGTAAAATTAAATTGTATGAAAACAAAAATAAATAAAGAATCAAGAAATTTATTAATAGCCATGCTATTAGGAGATGGAACTATTTGTTCAAACTATGTATTCAAATTATCTCATGGAGATAAACAAAAAGAATATTTAGAATGGAAAATTAAACAATTAAATGAACATGGTATAAGAAATAGTGGATTAAAATCATATACTAGTACTTGTGGTTTTAACTTAGGTAAAACAGTATATTATGCACAATTAAGTGTTATACCTTTTATAAAAACTTTAAGAAGAATCTGTTATAAACCATATAAAATTTTAGGAAATAGAAAATTATTGAATAGATTAGATGCTAAAGGAATAGCAATATGGTATATGGATGATGGAAATTTAAATCCTAAAAAAAGAGAAGGTATAATAAAAGGTTTTTATATTAAGATAAGTACTTGTTTGCCTAAAGATCAAGTACAAGTAATTATAGACTATTTCAGAGAAGAATGGAATGTTTCTTTTTACATGTTTCATGAAGGAAAAAAAGAGGATAGTTATTCTCTTTGTTGTGGTACAAAAGAAGGAAGAAAATTTTTAGATATAGTTTCTCCCACAATTAGAGAAATTCCTTCAATGCTATATAAAATACAATTTAATAAGAGTCAAGATATATATGATATCTTGAGTAATCATGAAAATGATGAAATGCAAAGCAGTGGAAACACTGAAGATATAGTCCACTCATCTATGAAAGTAGATGAAACAAGTGATTGATAAAATGTATTTTTTATCTTATGCTGCTAAATATACTCCAGCTAGATATAATTTATCTAAGATAAGAACTTGGATGGTAAATAATGGATTATTATCAGATATTTTCTCATCAGGTAATTATCAGGAAGAAATGAACTACCTTAGTGATCTACTAGAGAAATATGATTCTGGAGAAAAACTAAGTACTGAAGAGTCAGAAGCAATGAATGAAGTTTCTAAATTCTTAAAAGAACATCCAGATCTTGTTTTTCAAAAATCTAAATTAGAGAAAATAAAATATAATTATAAACAATCTCCTGAAAAACAATCTGTAGAAGCATCTAATAATGCTTTAATAGATATTATGTATAGTATTCTTACTTCTAAAGATGCATTTAAAACAATGGTAAGTGGAGCTAATACTTCTATGTTTGCTGATGTTATAGGCACTTTAGAAAAGATAGAAAAGAAAAAATCAGAAGGAGATAGATTATTTGATCCTAGTTTCTTAACAGACACTTATTATGAATATATGGCAGGAAAAGCACTAACTGGTGTATTTGCAGCTAATAGTGCTAATCATTCTATGTTACAATTCTATAATGTTAATCTTAATAAAAAAAGTGCTATTACATTAGATGGGAGAACTGTAACAAGAATAAGTCCTGTTAAAACATTAGATGGAACTAACAATGTTACCAATATATTAGGATCTTTCTTAGCTACAGTAGTGGATAATGCTAAAACATTAACTGCTTCTAAAGTAAATTTGAATATGTTTACTGCTAGTACTTATACATTATTATTAAGAATGGGTTTTGATCCTAAAACAGTAATGTATTTTATGTCTCAGCCTTCTCTAAGACTATTATCTGATAAAGTAATGGCTAAAGGAGATATGTTTAATTATAGAGATAGTATAGAAGAAGTTATTAAAGTATTTTCTAAACATACTAATGAACAATCTAGATTAGATCTTAAAAAGAATGGTTTCACTCAATTTAAACAATCAGATCTTATTAAAGCTATAGAAAATTTTAATAAAAATGGTGGTGATATAGATTTATTTGAAAATGCAAAACAAATTCTTATTCTAGAAGCTTTTAGAGATCTTATAGAACCTGCAAATACTTTAAGATCTATTAACTCAGCAATGAGAACAGAAACTTATGGAGCTGCTCCTAATCCAGGAGATACAATAGCTAATTTAGCTAAGGCTAAAAAACTAGGTAGAAAATCTATTGTTTCAGGTTTAGGAGATATTCTAACATATGTTTCTAGAGGAGAAGAATATGAAAAATTAATGCATGATCCAAATGTAAAAAAATCTTTAATTTCTGCTAATACTAATGGTGTAGTAGAATATGATAATTTTATATCTAAATATACTCCATTTAACACTAATATTTTTACAGATTATAGATCTTTACTATCAGAAGCTATTCATGATGACTTAACTGGAAGTGAAATAGATGAATTAAATACTATAATGCTTAATCATTTAACAGAATCTTTAGACTTCTTTAAATTTACAAAAGAACAAAAGAATGCTTGGATATATAAATTTCCTAAGAAATTCTTAGAAATTGTGAATGGAGATAATTATCTTAAAAATATAAATGAATTTACTAGAAGATTAACTGTTCAAAATGAATGGCAATCTACATTAGGAGGTAGACAATCTATTCCTATAATTAAATTTAGTGGTTCTAGATTTGATAATGAAGTAGCTAAAGATGAAGCTATTAGAGCTTTTGAGTATTTATGGAGAACTCCTAAATATACTAAATTAGCTGAAGATTTATTAAAATATAATTTTGTTATTAGTGGATGGGGAATTACACCTAATAGTTTTAATCATATTGTTCCTATTTCTATGATTAATAATATTCCAGGATTTAATGAATTATTTAGAGAAACTATTTTTAGTGATAATATTAGAGTTAATATAGATAACCTAATTGATTCTTATATTGTAAATAATTTTAGAAATAATAGAATAGTTCCTGAAATTAGTAAAGGAGATAACTACAAATTTACTGATAAAGATCATTCTGGATTATCATTAAGTCACTCTAGTTCTATTAATATAAAAGAAGGTTCCTATATTAAAATTCCTTACAGATATATTAAATTTAATAATAATGGAAAAATAGAATTATATAAGTTAATAGGAGCTACTAAAGAAACAGCTGAATATCAGAGAGTAGGTGGTTATGGTACATCAACTATTTTTGAATTTATTAAAGGAGAATCTAGTTTTACTTCTAATAATTTATCTGAAAAATTAATGAAATCTTCAGAGTTAAATGCTAGTTTAAAAAGACATGAAACTCAAGCAGAAATAGATTTATTAAAAGCTATGATGGAAGGAGAAACTGATACTCAAAATAATGAAGAATTAGATAATGAATTATCTGATAAACTAGCTTTAGTATCTAAAGAAGCAGAACAAATAAAGAATCATTGTAAAGGTAAATAATAATAATGGGGAGGAGATAATATCAAATCCCCTATAATTTTTTAAATATGAAGATTTGTCCAAATTTAAATGATCCACAAGTAAAAGAAGAATTTGAAACATTAAAAAGATTATTTGGTGAAGATTCTGCTTATTATTTATGGAATAAAAATAAAGGAAATTTCTTAGATAGGACAGCAGATGGAGATATAAATACTACTTATATAAGTAATTTTGAAAAGTATAATAATAAAGAATATGCTTTAAAAACTGCAGCATTAGAATTATTAAATAGTAAATCTTATAATAATACAGATATTTCTAAAGCTGAGCCTGTTAAGAATACTACAACATTAGAACTAGGTAAAGAAGCTTTAATGGATATAGTAGAAGGATATCATATGAACAATAAAGGTCAATTTAAACTAGAAGCTGATCAAGCTATTGATTTAAATAACACTATTAAAGCTGCAGGATTAAAGGATGTAGATGTAGTATCTGTTGGTGTTAAATATCAATTATATGATAGATCTTTAAATAAATATATTACTGCAAAAGAAATAAAAAATAATCCTAAATATTCTTTATCTGCTTCTGATATTCAAAATTCTATTAAGAACAAAATCTTAGATGAATTAAAAAAACTTGGGATAGAAGTTCAAACTGTTGATTCTTTAAAATCTCAATATGGTTTGGACTATTTAGCTGTTGCAGATATTACTAATAAAGCTATTAAATTTGCTAAAAATGAAATATCTTTAGAAGCTTTAGGAGAAGAAGGAGCACATTTCTTTGTAGAAGCTATGAATGATTCTCCATTTGTTAATAGATTAATGAATCTAATTAAACAAAATGAAGCTTATAAAAATATATTAGGAGATGAATTTAGTGAATATAATTTAGCTTATAAAGGAGATAAAGATCTTTTAGCTAAAGAAGCTATAGGAAAGCTTTTAGGACAATATCTTATCGATGTTAATACTTTATCTTATAAGCCAGCTAAAAACCTCTTAGAAAGGCTCTGGAATGCCTTAAAATCAATTTTTAGTTCTAAAGATAATACTTCATTAGAAAAACTCTTAAATAATGAATTAAGAGAATTTGCTCATGATATTCTGACTAGTAAAGTAAAAGGTTTAAATAAAACCTCTTTATTAAAATCTTCTATAGATAAACTATATTCTATTGGTAATAGAGCTAAATCTTTAGAAGATGTTATGAATAAAATTATTGAGACAGAGGCTTTGAGATTAAAAATTTATGAAAATCAATTGTCTAGTGTTAGTACTAAAGATGCTCAAAGAAAGTTAGTTGTTGAATTAAATGATGCTTTAGAAAAAGGTACTATTAAAGAAAGAATAGCTTCTTATATTAGTGGAGCTTCTAAAGTAATGCAGCAATTAACAGAACAACTAAATAAAGAAAATGAATTACTTTCTAATAATTCTATTTCAAAATCTGCTCATATTTCTAGGAGAATGAAATCTTTCTTAGTATCTGTTCAACCTATAGTTACAGATATGCAAAGATATTTAAGAGAAGATAAATCAGATCCAGAATTTAATAATAAAATGCATTCTTTAATCTCAGAATTCTTAATAGAATCCAATGCTATTAATGATGAGCTTCAATTAAAGATGTTTAATATTTTTGCTAAATGGATAGGAACTCAATTTGATAAATTTGTAGATGTAGAAAATCCATTTGGTGAGAAACTAACTAGACAACAAGTTATTGATAGCCTAACAAAAACTAATAAAGATAATAACTGGTTTAATAGATGGATATCTTCTGCAAGTGATAATCCTGATATAGTTATTAATTTAGTAGCAACAGCATTTAAAAACACAGAAGGTGAAAAAAGAATGAAAGTTAAAGATGTTCATTATCAATTAATAAATGCTGTAAAAGAATTAAATGATGCAGGAATTAAAGATTTTGATTGGATATTTGAAAAAATAAATGGAGAATATTCACAAAATTTTAATTCAGAATGGGATTATTCTGGCTATGAAGTAGCTAAATCTAAATTATGGGAAACAACTTTAAATAAAAAATTTCCTGAGAATCCTATAGAAAGAGAAAAAGCTTTTATAGCTAATCCAGATTTACAAAAAGAATGGGCTAAAATATGGTCTGAATTTAATAGAAAATATGTAGAAAAAGTTGAAGGTTGGGAAAATATTCTATATAATAAAGAAAAAACTTTATCTAGAGGAGAATTTTTAAAATGGAAATCTAAAAATGTCAATGAATATATTGATTCTAAAGGTAATATTAAATATACTCCTAATGTATATGGAGAATTAGCACATCCTAAACAAAAAAATAAAGCCTTTGATGAGATTAAAAATAATCCAGCTAAATTAAAATTCTATAATACTATTAATAAGATTATGAAGGAATCTCTTAATCTATTGCCTGCTGATATGAAAGGAGTAACTCCTAATATGGCTCCTAGAATTAGAGCAGATTTTAGAGAAAGAGTAGTTCAGGAAGGATTTATTAAAGCTTTTAAAACTAAAGATGCTCTATCTGCAATTCAAATTAGAGCTGATGAAGATGAATTTGGACATAAATATGAAGAAAGACTCCAAGATTTTGAAGGAAACACAGTTCAATTTTTACCTATTTATTATACAAGTAAAATAAAAGATGCTACTTTTTCCACAGATTTAATAGGAAATGTACTTAGATTTTATGATATGTCTATTAATTATCATTTAAAATCTAAAATGATTGATATTTTAGAAGTGGGAAAAAATATTTTATCTGAAAGATTAGTCAAAATTGGTAGTAATGGATTAGAAACTAAAGCAACTATTCCTATTCTTACTAGATTAATTCAAAGAGAAGGTAAAATTAAAGCAGAAAATCTCTATAAAGGATATAAAGATCTTATAGATAAAGGATTATATGGAGAATATCAGAAAAAAGAAGGATCTTTTAAAATACCTTTTATTAAAGGAGAATTTGATATTGCTAAATCTATGAATGCAGTAAGAGATGCTGTTCAATATATTATGTTAGGAGGTTCTCCATTTGTTGGTTTAGCAAATCAGATAACTGGGGAATTAAGTATCATTAATGAAGCTGCTTCTAAAAGATTTTTTGATTATAAAGATAGAGCATTTGCTGCTAAAGAAGTAATGAAACTAATGCCTGAATATTTGGCTGAAGTAGGATCAATTACTCCAGATTCTAAATTATTTTATCTCACTTCATTTTTTGATATGCTAGGAGACTATGATCAAGAATTAAAAGATCTTAATTCTAATGTAAAAAACAAATTACTTAGAGGATTATCTTTTAACTCTTTAATGCTTCCTATAGAATTAGGAGATTTTAGTAATAAAATGAGTGTTGGAATAGCAATGCTTCATAATACTAAAGTATTAAATTCTGAAGGTAAACAAGTATCTTTATATGACCAATTTGAAGTAAAAAATGGTATTCCTGGAATTAAAGAGGGAACTAAAAATTTAGATGGAAGTAGTTTTACTAAGTCTGATTTGATAGCTTTCATGAATAGATTGGGAAAACTAAACACTCAATTGTTTGGTATGACTGATAAAATAGATAGAGCTCCATTACAATCAAGAAGTATTGGTAGAGCTTTTTCTATCTTTAGAACATTCTTAGGACCTAACCTTAATAGAAGATATTCTAAAAATAAATTAGACACTTCTTTAGGAATTTATACTGAAGGATATTATAACACTTTATTAAAATTTATAGGATATGATCTAAGAGATGCTCATTTTAATATTTTGACTGCTTGGGATAAATTAACTGATGGTCAAAAACAAAATATGCATATTGCTATTACAGAATTAGCAACATTAGGAATAATGACTATATTAATTATGACTATTGGAGCATTGGCTGGAAAAGCTGATGAAGATAATGAAAAAAGATTACAAGCACTTAGACTTATGTTAGCTAGAACTAGAACAGAATTAGCTGCTTTATCTCCATTAGGTATATTTAGTGAAACTACTAAAATATTTCAATCTCCAACAGCTTTAATAGGATTAGTAGATTCATTGAGTGATGCTTTTAGTAGTGCATGGTTTGAAACTTATGATAAAGGAGATTATAAAGGATGGAATAAAGGTTTTATTAAAACTTTGAAACTAGTTCCTGGTAATAGATTATTATTTGATTTCTTAACTATTGATGAAAAATTAAAATGGTATGGTCTAGACTAGATAGATAAAAAAAACTAAGGGGGAAGGTATTACTACTTTCCTCCTTATATTTTTATTATTTAAAACCTAAGATTAGTTCTAATAGTATCACTTGCATTATTTATAATTATACTTTTCCAATCATAGTAGTACATACTTGAATATGGATTATTAAGACAATCTTCACTACATAGATTAGTTCCACTATATCTGGCTTGAACAATCATATTATTTATCTGTTTTATAAATGGATTTATAGCATTAGGAGAATAATTTTTTAAAAATTCACTAGGATCTTTTTTTGAAATTTTATCCTCATCTTTCATATAATCTGATATTTCACAATAAATGTCATAACATGCAAATGCTAAGTCTTTTAATGTTCCATTATTAGAAATTTTAGCATCAAACATATTATCTGATAAATTTACAGCTGAATTCTCAGAATCATGATCATCTTTTAAAACATTATCTCTTTCAATTTTAATAATATAAAATCCTTTATCTCTTAAAGCTTCATATTCATTTATATATCTACAATCTGGAACTATAACATCTTTTTTACAATAATTTTCTATAGTTCTAAATAGAGATTTAATAAAGTAATCTTCTCCAAAAGTTTTTTTAATTTTATCTGCTGTCTGTTGTAATAGTGTTCTTAAAGGAATACTAGTAGCAGAATCTGAATTCTGAATAGAATTTTTTTCTAAATCAAAATATAAACCATCTTTTGTAGAGCAATATAAGAGATACTTATTTGTTTTAGGCAAATCATAAATATCTAGTAACAAAGATTTAAGTTTATCTCCAAAAGATATTGTATCAAATCTAAAATGTTCTCTAGATATGCTTAAAATACTATTAATAGTTTCTTCTTTAACTTCTTCTGTTATAGATTTACCTCCACTTAAATAAAAATTTAGGAATTTTGCAGCTGTATCCTTTCCACTTCCCTTTCTCCCACAAAAAGCTATTTTCATAAATTTTGTATTAAATCATACATTTTTAAAGCCAATTCTCTAATTTGAAAATGAGCTGATTTATCTAATCTCAAATCAAAGAAATTATTCCATTTACATATAGGAGCACTCATGATAATATCTGTTTTGTGTCCTAAAGTTAAGACAGTTCTAGCAATTTCAGGAATTTCTCCTCTTTTAATTAATAGTTTATAAAGATAAGCACTAATTTTACAAGATAATTTATATATCCATGCATTTTTATCTTGACCTTGCCAAGAAATAAATGTAATACCTAGTTTTTTTATATAATTAATAAATCTAGTACTTTCTATTGTAAAACTATTATATCTATGTCTTAAAAAGCTTCTTTCTTGACCATGATCAGTAATAATTCTAAAAGTGACTACTCTATTAGGATCATCATTCTTTGGTTCAAAATAAGAAACAGTGGGTTTATCCAAAATAATTCTTTCAAATAAATCTATATCATTTTCTACAATAACTCTTAAATTAGTATAGATATAACACATTCCATCCTTCTTCTCAATAACTGTATATGGATTCTTTAAGAAATATGAGAATCTAGTTCTAACATAACCATATGTGTATTTTAGATAAATTCCACAATGCTCAAATACAGATGTGTGTCCTCTTCTTACAAGACTAGTAATGAAATTAATTCTTTGTTCTTTAGTAGTTGCTAAATTAGATTTATAACAATTTTTAGCACACAATTCTACAAATTCAGATGGACTACTTTTTCCTCTTTCTATTAGCTCCACACTTTGATTTATTATCTTCATTCTTTTTCTTTTTAAGAGTTGATATATATTCTAATAAAGCAGGTATCTTAGAATCATCTTCAAAACAATTATATTCATTAGGTAAATCTAAAAAATATTTTTGATTCATCCTACATAATTGAATTATAATAGCTTGACCTTCTCTAAGATCTGGATTAAATTTTTTTAAATCTTTTGCTTTTTTTAAAAGTGTTAAAGCAAATTTTCTAGGATTCATAGTTTTTCATTTTTGTAATTATTTCTGCTAAAGATATAGGAGTGTAATTAATTCTTTCTGCACTTACACAGAAAGTATTATTAGTATAATCTTTATATCTATCATCACTATGTACATGTCCATAGATATTAACATATGGAGAATTAGATTCTAAATACATAGGATGATGAGATATAATAAAAAATTTATCTAAGATTATAGGATATTTAGAAACTTCTTTAAATTGAGTTTTCCAAAAAGAATAAGAATGATCTAAATCATGATTACCTAAGATTAATACTATATCTCCATTTAATTGATTTATAATAGCTTCTGTCAACATCTTATTAGCAAAAGAAACATCTCCTGCTAAAAATACTTTATCTTGTTTTTTAACAACTTTATTCCAATTACTAATAATAGTATTATTCATCTCATAAACATCTTTAAATGGTCTATTTTCATAACCTATTATGTTTTTATGATAGAAATGAGGATCTGCAAATAAAAATGTTCTTTCATAATCTATTTTCATGTTCTCTTTGAATTTTTTCAACATGCTTCTCTATAAGAGCTTTTATTAGTTTTTTAAAATGTTTTTCTACTAAATTAGCTTCTATTTCTTGTTTATCTACAGCTTTTATAAAAGCTTTTATTGTTAAACTTGCTTCAGTATAAAATTCTTCAAAATAAATTTTTTCTAGATAAGATTTAAGTGTATTTTTTATTTTTAGTTTAAAAGGAAAACTCTTACTATAGTCTGGACAATTGAACATAGTCTTAGCCTTCTTGAATAAAATTTTATTTTTCAAATCTTGTTCTATAACTTCAAGAAAATAATCTGAATGTTCTTCTATATACTCTTCTATTAAAGCTTCTGTTTTTAGAATATATATAACACCAATAAATATCATAGAGTTTTTTCTTTTAAATTGATTGTAAAGATTTCTATCCATTATTTTCCAGTATGACCAAATCCACCATCACCTCTTTCAGTATCAGATAATTCTCCTTCAATAAATTCACATTGTTCAGCTTTTTGAAATTTTACTTGTGCTATTCTATCCAAATTATTAATAGTAATAAAATCTCTTTTACTATTATTATAAACACTGATAAAAATTTCTCCTCTATAATCACAATCAATAGTTCCTGTAACTACTAGAAGACCTTCTTTAAAAGCTAAACCAGATCTGGGTCTAATAACTATTTCATATCCTTCAGGAATTTCCATACAAATACCTGTGGGTATAAGCATTCTATCTCCTGGACATAATACTAATTTTTCTAAACAAACTTTTTCTTCTTTTTCATAATAATAGTCATAGACTCTTTTATAAGTGTACTCCTTATTAGGAATACACATTATTTCATCTAAAGATTTATATTTAAAAAAAGCTTGAATATCAGCACAAGCAGCACCAATAGTTTTATATACAGGTAAATTTACTCCTGAGTGTAGTTTCTTTATTTTAACTTGCATATTAAATTTTTCTTAGGTAAGACATGATATGCATTACTTTTAATGCTTCATATATAGCATCACTTAATGCATTATGTTCATTATCATTTTCTTCTTGAAAACATGGACAGAAATCTACTAATTCTTCTATAAATGTTCTAGAATCTCTTTTCTGATTATATTTCCAAGGAATATCTACAGTACATAATTTAAATTTTTGCTCTAAAATATTAAAATCTAAATCTCCTCTAGCCCAAACTCTAAAATCATCACCTTTAGTTGTTTGGTGTATAAATTGAGAAAGCATTATTAAAGTACTTTGTACAGGTTGACCATGTTCTTTAAATACTTCTCTTGCTTTTTCAGGTTGTTGCATCCACCATTTAAGAGTTTCTACATCTATACCATATCCAATAACAGATTCTGTTAAATCTACTACTTGATAGAATTCTTTTCCCAAAGCTTTATTTTCTTCAGGTTTAAATTCAATAGCTCCAATACTGACTAGAGGAGAGAATGAATCTCTCCCTAAAGTCTCTATATCTATCATTATATGTTTCATTTCTTCTTATACATATTAATTATATTAAGAACATCTTCAGTATATAAAGCATCTCCATCTTTATTGTAAATCCCAAGCTACTCCTAAATATATCATTTATTATATCAGATAAGATAGCATTAAATTCAAATATTATTCATTTCTAGGTTTTCTTTAATGTTGCCACACTGTTGTTATTTCAGGTTCTGCAATTACAGGAACTACATCTATAAATACTCTACCTGCTTTTTCCATACATTCTTTTAAAGCTTTTGCACATTTATCTGCTATATCTTTGGGAGTTTCTAAAAGATATTCCATTATCTTACAAGTATATCAGTTTCATATACTTTCTTATACTTTCATATAAGTTGGGACTATATCTTATAGAATATTATATTCTATCTGTGCTTTTCAACCTCCTTTGAGGCTTACTCCTAAATAGGATAGTCTCTGAACTAGTTATCTCAATAAGATTTCCAGCTGCTGATTGTCCAATACATTTAATTTTTAACATTCAAGCTTATTATTACTAATTACTTTGTAGTTTAAATGTCTCTAAGGATGTTCCAGCAATTAACACAGTTTAACCATGACAAATTATAGGCTATCATGGACAAAGTTACTTATTTTAACTTTGTTGAATAAATTTTCTTTTAGAATCCAATCAAAAAACCAAACTCCAGCTAATTTAGACATATCTGAAGCACTTCCCTGACAAGGAAAGTTTAATGCTCTTCTTTCTAAATCTCCTCTCAGATTAAAAAATCTTTTACAAGTAGGTTTATAATATGTCAAAAAATCTTCTGTTTGATGAAATTTATGTTGTTTATAATTCTCCCACCATTGTTTATCAATAGTTCTGGAAAGTCTTTCATATTCATCAAATATTTGATAATATGATCTTCTTCCAGTAACTTTATTAAAATAGACATATCCATTTTTGACAACAATAGGTTTGATATAATCAAAATACTCTTTTAATTTAGGAAAAGCTTTCATATAGGCATCATAGACTTCATCTCCTTCTTCTCTAGATAAACCTAAATTCTTAGCAATAGTATCTCCAACTCCACCAAATAAAATAGCAAATTTAGCACCTTTAGCTTTACTTCTAAGATCAGGTCTTGTATGTTTTACTTCTTCTTCAGGAATATCTTTTAATTCCTTGGGAAAACATAATTTTGCAGTAAAACTATGACCATCTCTTTTTCTAGCAGTGTCATTATAAAAATCTATAAGTGCAGGTTCTTTAGATAATTGAGTATACATTCTATCTTCTTGTTGACTATAATCACAGTCTACTAGAATAGTATCTTCAAATTGATTAGTAAAACATCCTCTAGTAATTTTATCTGAAGGAATATTTTGAAGATTGATACTATTATCATCATCTTTATTATCTCCAGAACCACAAGAAGTTCTACCAGTATTCATAATTTGCCAAAATGTAGCATGAATTCTTCCTGTTTTAGGATTAATAGCATCTAAGAAGTTTTGTCCATATGTAGTTACCAATTTCTGTGCTTTCTTATAATCAATATACATTTGTACAAGAGGAGACACATGAACTTGTTTTATTATATGTTTAGCTTCTATAGAATCTTTCATTTTTCCTGTTTTCTTATCTTTAACTCTAGTGTCTACACCTAATTCTTTAAAGATAGGAATAATTTGTTTAGAAGAACCCCAATTTAAACTACATCTTTTAGCTGCACTAAAAAGATCTAATTGCTTATTAACATATTTATCACCAAATCTTTCAAATACCCATTTGTTCAGAGCAAATTCCATATCTGATAGCTTCTTGGAATCTTCTTCCATTTTAGCTAGCCATTTCTCTTTATTAAGATAAATGCCACAATATTCAATATATGCCAGTACCTTAACAAATTTATTATCTAATTTAACAGCACCCCATAAACCATCTTCTTTAATTTTAACCATTTGAGAAGTCATTACAGGAATCAGATATTTAACATCATTGGCACCATATTCAATAACTTTATCAGTAAGACCTACTCTATTAATAGTTCTTCTAATAGATTTATTTAATAAGACACCACAATATTTAAGAACTAGAACATCTAAAGATTTTCTAACATAATTTGGTAATTTAACATCATCAAATCCACAATATAATACACCTTCAGCTAAATATGTGTCAAATATATTTTCTAGAATGATATTATGCTTATAGAAAAATTGAAGATCAAATTTTGCATTTTGTAGTACCCAAACTACATCTTTTCTTAATAATAATGGTTTTAATTTTTCTAATATATTAGGAGAATATTCAACAACAAACTGTTGATCAAAATCTCCAAATTGAATAGATAGTAATTCACAAGAATGTGGATCTAGTCCACTAGTTTCAGTATCTAAGGCAATAAATTTATGATTTTTAAAATAAGATATAATATCCTGAACTTCTATTTCTTTCCAAACACTACTCCCAACAACTCTTTTCTGCTCAGAACAAAAATGTATCATTATTTTATAATATAATAGTTACCAGACAATAATTCTCTCATAGTAGGATTCCAAGTAATATTACCTGGAATCACTATAATTTCTCCTTCTTTTTGAAATAGAATTTTATCTTTAGGCCAATCATAATTACCTATAATTCTATCTTCATTAAGCATACATCTAGTAGCATCTATTATATTCATCCTAGGTTTAGGACAAACCACTTCTATAAATGACAGTATTTGCTCTCCTTCTTCATTAAATCTCTCCATGTTATACTGTTTTTATTTGTTATGTTCTGCAACCTTTTTACAAAGATCAATAAATTCTTCATTAGATAATGTCCCTTTCATTAAATTAATTTTTTTATCCACCAGTTGAATATTATCTATAGTATATCCTTTGCTAGAATCTATTCTGTCTATAGATAAATTTTGACAACTCATTTGTTTTGAAGCATCAAAAGACAAATCTATCCCAGATAATGCACAATAATGATTTTTAGATAAAAGATTATCAATAAATTCAGGAGTAATGTTAAATTCCATTCCTTTTAATTTTTTTCTTTTATTTAATCCATTTATAACTCTTTTATAAGCACATGCAGCCACAGTGTTTATAAGTGTACCATTTCTTAAATAAGGTCTTCTGGCACAAGATTTACATCTTTTAGTTGAACCTGCTTTTAAAGCAGAGGCAGCTCTAAATGTTTTTCTACCACAATCACATTGTACTTCCCAATTTATACTTCTATCATGCCCTATTTTAATTTTATCTGAGATAACAGTCCATTGTCCAAATTTTTGTCCTACTGGAGGAGTTTCTCTAAGTTCTGGTCTCTTTTTATCTTCTCTAATTTTAACTCCATGTTGAATTAAGTATTCTTTAGCTGTCCCATACCACACATGATACTTTTTTCTTAATGAAGTAAATGTTTCTCCACTATTATACAAATCAACTAAATTTAGCTCATCAAATTTTTTAATTGTATCTTCTCTTAGCATAGTTTTAATTTTTTTAAAATCTATACAAAGATATAAAAATAATAATGGATGTTCCAAATGATAAGTAAAAATTTTTTTACAAAATTTAGTTGCATTTGGAAAATGAACAAGATTTACATAAAAGACACCCATTGTTGAAGACTAATTTATCTCCACACATAGGACAATTCTCTCCACTTTTTGCATTATTATCTACATACTTAGCAATTGTTCTTGCCAGTACTTTATGAAAAGCTGTTAACTCACCTTTACTTTTCTTCAATTGATCAATTAAAAAGTTAAAACCAACATCACTTCTAATAGATATGGATAGAATTCTAGTAATCATTTCTAATTGATCATCCATCACATCTACAAAGTTTTCTATAATAACTTTTCCTTCTTGATCTTGTAGTTGATAATATCCTTTTTTAATTTTAACAATTTTACCAATATCTGGTAATTTAATATCTTCTGGTGTAGGACATACAAATATTTCATATGGTTTACCTTCATAAAAGCCTAATGCACAAAGATAATTCTTTCCTTGAACTTTCATATTATGAATATGAGAAAGTAGCTCAGAAGGTCTCTTTGGTGCTTTTCTTGAAGGATCTTTAGTCTTATTATCTGTAGACACTAAAACACCACTTCTACTACCATCTCTATAGACAGTTACTCCTTTAAGTCCCATTTTATAAGCATTAAGATAAATTTGTTTTACAATATCTCTACTTACATCTGAAGCTAAATTAATAGTTGTACTAATTGAACTGGTAGTATATTTTTGTACAATAGCTTGAATTTCTAATCTTGTTTGCCAAGGAATATCTGCTGCTTCATTATTATAATAAGGAGAAGATTTAAAGAGAGTATTAATCATACTCTTAGATAATTCATTAAATTTCTTTCCAGTCATTACTTCACAGAATTTCTGAAATCCTTTATGAGCAACTGTGAATACTTTAAATTTTTCTTTAGTATTAGGATCTATAAAATCATATTTCTCATCAAAAGCATTTACTTTAACTCTTCTATCATATAATGTTTTAAACACTGGTTCTATACCACTAGTAGTTTGAGTTAGTAATGATCCTGATCCAACTGGAGCAACAGTACTTAATGAAACATTTCTTCTTCCTAGTTCTTTCATTCTAGAAACTAGTTTAGGATAATTGTTTATTAAGAACTCATACCATTGATTACTAGGTTTATCTTCAGGATATTCTAAATTATAATCATAATCTAAAAAAGTTCCTCTAAGATAAGCTAAATCTATACTAGCTTCTAATTCAGCTTTAAATTTAGTTTCCATGATAGATTCTACTAAATAATGAGAATCTTTAAATGATAAATTCATTGCAGCAATAGTATCTCCTAAAGCTGTGAATCCACATCCAATTCTTCTACCTTTTTTAGCTGCATCAAGAACTCTTTTCCAAAGTTCTATTTCACTATTAGCATCTGAATGATTGATTATATTTTCAATATTTTTACATTCCAAATCAATAATATCATCCAGAAAGATTACATGTTCATATGCTATTTTTCTAAATAATTCATAGTCAAATGAGGCTTCATTGGTAAAAGGATTCTTTACAAATGATAAAAGATTAATATGAGATAATCTACATGAATCAGCATCTCCTAATGGTTGCTCTCCACCATATATGTTACTAGATAAATCTAGGTTACTTATTTCTAAGCAACTCTATATATTACTATATAGATCAGACTATATCACCACCTCATTTTTATCTGAGGGCACTTCATCCAAAATTTTATACATAAAAGAAGGAGTAATATATTGTTTAATATTAGTCATAAACTTTGATACATCTTTAGATCTTAACCTTAGATAAAAATAAGGATAATTTTTATTGATATTCCATTCTAAATCTAATTTATCTTTCAAAGCTTTTTTTAGAAAATAAAGATCTCCATAAGATAATCTTTTTAAATTTAAAGTCACTGATGGATATTTTCCTTTCTTCATTGCTAAACTGCCATCAGACATATATAAAAAAGATAAAGCTTCATAATCTAACAATTTCAAAGCATGTTGATCTATAGATTTATATTTATCTAAATAAATTCTTTCTCTAAGTTTAGTAAAAAATGGATGCCCTTTTGAAGTTAATCTTAGTTGAGGTTTTCTATTTCCTTCCTTCTCAACTAAAACTATTCTACAAGAAGTTATGTTTTCTAAGATATCTCTACATAATAACACATAATCTTCATTATCTGTTATCATATTCATAACAAAAGAACATTCTTTATTTCCATTATATTTATATACTCCACCATCTCCCATTACTATAAAGGAGCAGAGTTTCATTAACTCTTTTTTATCTTCTATTTTTCTCATGTATTAAAAATTTTATAGTCTTTGCACAATGAATAACTCATTAGCACAGGATTGTCCTTATATTAAGGAGTTTCCCTGTTTTTAGAAGTGTTTTCTTAATAAATCACTTTATTAAGCCACATGTTTATATGGATTAGTTGTAACAGCTTTTAATCTAGGATATACAGATGCAGGATCATAGTTAATAATATTATCCCATAATAGTATTCCAGGTTCTGCTGTTTTCCAAGCACAGTCAATAATTAAATCTAATAATTCATTTGCTTTTACCTTTTTAAAATAAGATTTTCCTGCATAATACAGTTTATTGTATTCAAAATCTTCAGAGTTCCAATTAATAAATTCTTCTAATCTTGAATTAATAGGCCATTTTAGTAGCCAGTCTTCATTTTTTTGAGCAGCTGTTACTAAATCTTTACATAATTTTACAGAAATATTAGCTCCTGTAACTTTAGTTAAATCTTGTTTTGTTGTAACAAATTCAGATATATCTGGATGAATGTCTGACATACATAACATTAATGCTCCCTTATCTGGACTATCTCTTAACTATTATAGTCTTGGGTGCTACTCTGGTTATTAAGAGATCCATTTATCTCTCCAGTAGTCTCTGCACATTCCACAGAAAGGTCTGTGGCACTGCTCAGGATTGTACTTTTATCAGTAGTTTCCCTGAATTCTCCCAATTCTAGGCACAGAGCATTATAATTATCAAACTTTCTTTTTAGAGGAATAAATTCTATATCTTTATAAAGATAGTTATAAAAATGTATAACATCTGCTTTATTTGAAAATTCTAAAATAAAACAATCTTCTCCTTTTTTTGGTCTAATAATAGTAGAAATTCCAATCTTATATAAAATTTTTTGGACAGAAATTAATATACTAAGAGAAGAAGTGAAAGAAACTTTATGCCATAATCTGTTTCTATCTTTTCTATATCCCCAAGTAATACAACCATCTGCATCAAATATTCCTCTTAATAGATATACTTCTAAATTTTTAGATAGAATAGGAACATTTCTTTCTGGTTTTTTACTATGACCAATAAATTTATTAATTCCTATTATTTTTTTAACTATTCTAGCTCTAGGATATCTCTTTTTTTCTTTTATTAAAGTTTCATCTATTTTAGGTTCAATTCCTAAAATTTTAGAAAAAAGATATAAAATTTCTATATCTTCTAATTTTACTGATATTTCCACAATTTCATTATTAATATAACTATCAGCAATTATAAAACCTAACATATAAGCTATTTCTTTTGATTCTATTTTATCTAAGATAAAAGTATCATATTTAGGTTTTTTATATAGATTTTGTAATTCATACTTTCTTACTAGATAAGAAATATATGATTTAGATATCCCAGTTAGTTTTTCTATTTTTCTATTAGTATATCCCTGTTTTAGAAATTCTGATAACTGTTCTTTTGAAATATTACATACTCTATTCATTTTCTGTTATATTTTAATTATTAGTAATTAAAGAACAATTTTACGCCTTCCATTTTGACCTATAGTTTTAACATCTGTAGAATATAATTCCATAAAACTAGGAGCTCCTGTACTGGTCTTAGAAGCATTATTGACTTTAGCCCCATTAGGTCTTAAATGATCAAGATGTGTTCCAACACCACCTCTTCTCATAAATAAATAAGCCATCTCTTTACCTTTATCCATAATGCTCTCCATTTTATCTTTTGGTCCTTCAATGCCAAAACAATTAGCCAGAGACACATTATTAGATTTACCTAGAGATGCCATAATAGATCCTCCTGGTACAATGTATTTAAAATTCTTAAACAATTGAAACCATTTATCTCTAATTTGATAATCATTAGACTCACATAGATCTCTTACATAATTTCTACCTAGATCAGAAAGTTTATCTATATTAATTTTTTTATTTATTAATTCTTTTTGATACTTTCTTTCTATAACAGCAATATTATAAGCTAACCTTTGATGCATATTATCAGGTGTTTTTTCATCTTCACCTGCATATTTAGACAAAAATACTTTAGCTGCTAATTCATCTCCCTCAAAATATTTCACACTACACTCTTCAGCTGTTTTCTTCATATCAATTAAAATTTAATTTTTTTCTAATATTTTCATAAAAAGATAGATCCATATCTCTAAGATAGTTAAATTTTTCTTCAGTAAGATCTATTTTAATTTTGTCTAAATCAGAAGGTACTACATAAAAACCTGCTCTAATTTTATTTTTCTCATTTTCATCTGTAGTCCAAATATATTTTAATTTAAGAAAATCTAAGTCTTTTTTAGGCTTATATTCTTTTAAAATAATGTTTTTAGCATCATCAGAGAATTCTTCTATTCTTTCTTTATTGAACAAACAAATTTCTTTAATAAACTCTTTAGGCATATCAAAAGAATATACCACACTATTACCATTATCAAGATGTTTCTTAAATAATTCATGGTTAGTCAAATAATCTTCATATTTTAAAAAAGCATTACTAGAATCAAATTTATAATGCAAAAGTAGATAAGAACCTACATATGTCACTTTAGTTAGTAATTCTGGAAATTGTATTTTTACTTTTGTTGCTAATAATGGTAATAATAATTTTCTAGCTGCACTATTCATCTTCCCCTCTTACTTGTTTATCATTTATTATATAACAACCTTCTTTATTAATGAAATCATAACTAACATCAAAAATTTGAGACTCATAATGCCATTCAATCTCTTTTATTAGTTGTTTAATTCCTTTTTGTTTATATTCAGATTTTCCTATATAAAAACCATTTTCAAATGCAGAAATTCTATCTCTTTCTACAGTTAATACAGTAGGAATAGTTGCTCCTGTTGAAGGCATATAAACAAAAACAAAATCTAAGATTTCATAATCTTGATATTGATCATCATTTTTTATAATCTCTTCAAGCATCTTATAATATAAAGTAGCTTGAATCCAATATCTGAATTTCCAGAATTGATCTACAAATTCATCTGATTTAACACTTCCAGTTTTTAAATCTATTATCTGGAAAGTTTTATTAACATGATCTACTACTAGTCTATCAAATGCACCTTTAACTTTGGATCCATTATATTCAGTAATAAGATCTACTTGATTAAATCCTTCTTGTCCTTCTAATAAGTTAAACCACTGTTGAGTTTTTGGAGAAGTTTTAATAGTTTCTACAATTTTTTCTGCAGTAGTCCACATAAATGGAGTTATTAAAATAGAATCTTTATTTTGCAAAACAAAATCTAAGTAATCTTTATATTTCCATATAGCTGCTACTTTAGTTGCTGGCTTCCATGTTTTATAAAAATCTTTTTGTGCAAAGAATTCTAATATAATATTATCTGTTAATTGTTCTCCTGTTTTATTAATAAAATCTACACATTTATTGATAATTTCAGAAATACTACCAGAAGGCAATTCTCCATTATAATTATTGATTTTATATTTGTATAAATTTTGAGGAGATAATAACATATCATCCACTAATTTACCAAATATAATATAAGATTTACCATCAAGATCTTTTTTTGTTATTAAAGAAATAGGACCATCTTTATCATAAGATGCTATCTTAGAATAAGATAATGCCTTAGTTTCTCTAAATTCTTGTTCACTACAACTTAATCTGAAATTTTCCATTGATCTACTTTTATCCAAACACCACAATTCTCCTTAGCAATAGAATACCATTTTCCTTCAATTTTATAAGGGACAAAGAAAACCTGATTCATATTATCATCTTCAATCCATCCATTTTTAACTAATAAATCTGCAATAAATTGAGTTAAATTATGAAAATCACATCTTCTTTTACTATCCCTAACAAAATGAAGTCTAATAAACAAAGGTTTATCTATTTCTCCTACATATTCTCTAAACTCTTTTGATTTCTCAACAAAAATATCCTTTGTAGCTTTTTCATATTTAAAACAAAGAGGAGACTTAATTAAAAGCCCACTCTTTGTCATCATTCTAGAATTTTTGCTACTAGGAACATTACCTGGTATAAAAATTTCCATTTATTTTACTAATTCAATTTGTTTGTAATCATATGAATAAGCAAAATCATCTAGAATTTCAATGAAGCCACATCTATCTCCATAAGAGATTTGATGCTGTACTACCATTTTCATTCTATGGGAAATATAAGATAATAAATAATCTACAATTGTTCTATCTTTAAAACAACTAGAAATAATAGAATTAAGATCTACTTTAAGTTTATCACTAGAAGCACTCTTAATAATTTCATCCTGATGATTTAGCAGATACCACACTAGGGAATTACAAATATATACCCAAGGAATTACTTTATACTTATTTAATGTTGGAGTATGAATTCTAAATTCAATAGTCTTTGCTCCACCAAAAATAAGATTTACAAGATTTACCCATTTATATCTAGCATGTACTTCCCATTTTCTATTACCATCTCTATCATGTGGATGATTTGCTCCAAATCCTTCAAATACAAAACCTGGAGTTTCAGCATACATATCAAACAATTGTTTAAACTGTTTTTCTACATTAAGAGTGCTATCACAAGCATCTTTAGCTAGTTTTTTACAATAATCTTTATCTCCCTTCTTAAAAGAAGATGATGCTGTCATCATTGATGGAAACATAGCTAGAATTTGAGGCTCTAATGCTTTAAAATAATGATATGCTGCAACAACAAGTGTTTTATCTACAGTAGGAACTCCCACATGAACATGAAGAGAACATTGATGGTCAATATCACAATAATTTTGCAACACTTCACAAGTTTCATGTAATACACCAATACCTTCTTTACCTTTATGAGGAATTGTAGCATATTCATTTCCTGTTATTGAACCATCTTTTAAAGGAATTAATCCTAGTCTAGCACATTCTGATTGTGGTACTGAACCAGAACATGTTTCAAATTCTATTCCAAAAGTTAAATTTGGAAGATTGAACATACCTATCCTATTAGGAATGTAATTATCAGAATGATATTTCTTGAAATCTTCTAATAAAAATTTAGCTCCATAGTTATTTGGAAAATCATACATCCAAGAATATTTTCTATTTCTAATAGGTGTTTTGTAGTTAACACCCATACTGAGTTTTTCATTATACTTATAGATAAGATTTTTAGGATTAACATATATATCTGGATCAACTTCCAAGAAGCCAACTTCTTTTAAATATTTTTTATCAAATACAGGCATTATACCTCCAAGAATATTTACAGAAGCATTTTTAGCATAGTTTCTGCTAAAGAAACCATAATAATATTGTTGAGATAGAGGATCAAAATTTACAACTCCATAAATAAGAGAAAAAGAAGTAGAACTTCTCATCTCTTTTTTCTCAAAATCATAATATCTACTTCTACTAGGAGCAGTTTGAGTTAAGAAATAATGAACTCCTTCTTCTACATTAAAATCATTCTTAAACATAAATTAATCCAGTGTTTTTAAAGTTTTAGTTAAATCTTCAATAATTTCATTAGCTTCTTTAGTTAATTCAGAAAGTCCAGTAATATCTTGACATTCTTGTACAAACATCATAAATTGTTGTTTGCAAATTTCTATTTGTGCAAAACTTTCACTTTTAAGAGCTAACAACAAATCCTCATAATTATTCTTTACATCTTCTTTAAATTCTTCCCAACCTAATTCACCAAAATAATATTTAATGCATTCAGAAAGTTGAGTAAAATCTGTTCTTAACCATTCAGGACACAGAACATTTGTCCTATCAGATTTAAAATTACTATAGTAGTGAGACATACCTATTCTCTTACCTATATCATTAAAATCTGTTTTAGTGTTAAAAGTTTTATAAGAATCACTAATTCCTTTAGTGATTAAATAACTTCTTAAAGTAAATAAAGGACTAAAATAGCCTGTTGGGAATATATTTCCTTTTACTTTGAAATCATATCTAGTAAAAGCATTTTCTCTTAGATACAAGAAATTTTCAGCAATAAATGGTGTGATATAATCCATTTTTCCTGACAAAGTATAAATTTGTTGAGCCATTTTATAACAATGTGGATGGATTAGTATACCATCTATAAAGTATACTTTCCAATCTGAAGTATATTTGCTTGTAGTTATATATCCTAAAGGAGAACAATTATACACTCCATTTAATAACTGTTTCTTTTGATAATATCTACCTCTAGCAAATAAAATATTGTCACTATTATAGCAACCCTCAGTTGATTCTTTATCTATGTCACTTTCAAGTTTAGTTTTAGAAGGAACTATTAACACTGGAATCTTCTTATCTTCTTTCTTGGTATTAAATTTGTTACCTTCTTTATATCTTTCAGATTCTCTTTCCCAATATCTCTGATAAGCAACATCATCTTCATAATCATCACCATAACTTCCATAACTATAATAATCATAACCATAAGCATTATGATTATGACTAGAATAAGTGGATACATAAGGTTTCTTTTGAAGACATTCACTCCTGTCATAAACAGTTTTACTTACAAGCTTTCCATTTTCAAATTTATATAAAGTATTAGGCTCTACAGGAACTATTCTTTCTTTATCATCTTTAGAATTATCTACAAAAGATAAAGATTCTTCTAAAGAAGAGAAATACCAATAATCTTCATCTATATTATACAAGAATAAAGGTCTTTCTTCATCTGTAGTTGTTGAAGTACTATAAGCTTTAGATTTTCCTCTAAAAATATATACTACATCAACTCCTCTAGAAATCTTTTCTCTAATATCATAGATAACTATGGCTGCTGCACCAATATATTCAGTTAGAATTTTAAATCCTTCTTTTTTAATTAGCTTGGCTAGAATTTTAGAATCAGTTTCTCCTTTAGATTCTTTAATACCATATTTTTCAGCTAATTCTTCATGATTCTGGAGTGTTCCATTATGAATCATTACAAAATCCTCCAATAAAACATTTTCCTGTTTCAACTGTTCTTCTGTTAGAGACTCATTTACTAATACTATAGGTTGAGCATTAGCTTCTGTATGAGCACCTACAGTAGCTTTTCTACAATGTCCTAAAATAACATTATTTTCTTTAAATACAGAATCATTTTTATAAGATAAAACTAAATCTCTATAAAGTTTTTTCTTTTCTACACCATAAAGAACTTTTCCTAGTAAATATCTTCCACAGGAATCTCCTCCTCTAGAATCATTAAAAAGTCCTAATACATTAAATTTATCCCAACTAAATCTTTTATTGTCTTTTCCAATATAACCAAAAAGTCCACACATAATATTATTTTAAATAATTAAACCATAGGAATGTTAAATGTCTCTACAAGCTGTCTAGCTACTTCTACATTTCCTCCCATAGCTGTTAAGACTTCATCTTTTAATACATCTATATCAATAGAATCTTCATCGTCATTTAAATATTTATTTACTTCTTCAATAGCTTTAAGAGTATTATTAAAAGCCCATCTTAATAGATTGTCATCTTTTAGAAAATATCCACTTAATGTTCTGGCTTCAACTCCATATCTACAATGTCTAAAAGATCCAGCTGATCCATAAACTCCTCTTCTTTCATTCTTAGGCTCAATAATAACTGAAGGAACTCCTACAAATAAATCAAAGAATTTAACAATAATAATATTTAATGGAGCAATTGGATCTTTATATCCAATATGAATGTGCATACCCACAGTTCTTAATGTTCCTGGAAATTCTGCTGGTTTAGGATTAACTTCACCATCCTTCCAAGCATTGTAATCTTCAGAACACCCAATTTCTTTTGCTTGAGGATGTTGTAAATATTCTTCTTTTAAATGTCCATCTGGTAGATGCAATAATGTTAAATTAGGATCTATATGGCTTAGATGCTCTTGAATATATCCTTTCATATAGTTCATATGTTTTACAAACTCTTCTACATTATTAGTAGGAGGAATATTAAATTCTGCTAGAATATTATCTGTTTGTAAAGCATAACCTTTATTTCCAATAATATAAGGAGCATCTTTAGTACCAGGAATAAAAGGAATTGCAGAGACAATCTCTGCTTTTTCCTTATTATAAATAAATAGTTCTGGATCAGATCCAATTAAGATGTTATCTACTCTTTTCATAATTATTTTCTTATAATATTACCATTTCTTAATAATACAGTTACAAAGTTTCCATTTGCTAATACTTGAGCAACTCTTGCTTGAGATTGAGGAACTTCAAAATATTCTCCAGTATCTGGATTCTTTTTCATGAATTTAATTACTTCATACAAAGTTCCTTTTTCTAAAGTCATTGTTCCTGTATTATGAGAGAAATAAACTTTTTCTTCTACTATTTTTTTATCCTCTTCAGTTTCTATTTCATCAACTTCCCATTCTTTAGAAAAAGTTTCTTCATATTCTTCTCTATCAACATACCTTAAATAAGCTTTGAACTCTTCAATTTCAGCATTATCTATAAAAGATAGTTGAGTGTCTCCAAGAGATAATTCCACAGTTTTTTCTCCTGTATCTATTACAATACTTTTTATAAATAATGGATCTAATACACCATTTACAAATTCAAATGTTTGTCTAGTTTTAAGATCTTCCATAATAATAGAAGATATTTCAAACTTCTTCTTATATAAAGGATGTTTAGGATTAGTAATTTCTGCAATACAGATTTTAAAATTTTCTTTTGGAAGAACTCCTAATACACCATTTACTCTAACAACATTGGATTCTTTAAAAGGTGCTGGTACTAATCTATTGAAGACATCTGCTTCTTGAGAATATTTATAGCTACTCAAAGCAGAAACTAACATACCTGCTGATAAAGGAGTAACATCTTTAATAACTTGTAAAATCATATTAAATTAATCTTTTTTTTTGAATAAGTGAATTTTGATTTACTGCATTTGTAATAAGAACTTTTGTTGCTTTTTCATATGTTGTATAACATAAGAATTTTTTAAGATTTGTTCTCCAAGGAGCTTTTACTTCTCTATAAGCACAAACAAAGTCATACAAATAATTAGAGTCAGGATTCCAAAGATCTTTCTTTAAATTTTTAGTATCTACAGCTACTAAATCTGGATAATCTGATTCTATTTGAGATTGATATGTTAATAAAGATTTGTCTATATTAGTAACACTTCTAAATGTACCATTATCCATATAATAACCTAAACTTATTGTATCTTCTAGTCCACAATTTTCTTCATTATAGACTTTTAAGTTTAGATATTCTACTTTATATCCATCATAATATAAAGGAGAACATAGATCTTTGTCTAAAAACATTTTAGCTCTAGAAGTATTTGTATAGACCTGGATAAAATCCAGGTCATTATAAATATCTGAACTTATTAAACTGTTAAAGATAGAAAGATCTGTTCTTCTTATTACTGGATTTCTATAAGAAACAATTTTACTAGTCATTCTGTCTAAAATTAATTTCTTTCCATGAGAATGATTTAGATTTCATATATTCTAAAGAAGACCAATGTTCTCTCTTATTATCCTCACCTTCTTCTAATTCATAAGCTGCAATCCAGTCAAAATATTTAGAATATTTAGCTGCTGCATACTCAGAATTAGATAGTTCAGGAGCAGTATTCACTTCTAATACATAAGGAGAACCATCTTCTGTTACAACAACATCAACAGCTCCAAAATCTAATCCTAGAGCATTAAGAGCTCCTACACAAGCTCTAGTTAATCTAAGATCATTCTTAGTTGGTTCAGCACCTTCTCTAAGATTTCCAAATTTTCCATAGTCATCCCATCCAATAACTGTCCATGCTTCTGTATTTTGAGCATGATTCCATACTATTTGATTAGGATCTTCTGGTCTAGGTTTTTCTAACAGAGCAAGAATTTTACTATGAGCTACATGAGCTCTAAACTCTTTGACTTTAGGAACAAAGTTACTATAATAATGATCTTTTTTATGAACATTATAGTGAGCTAAAAATTCTTCCCATGTATTGAAAGTATAAAAGTTTTTACCTTGATGATGAAGTAAAGGTCTCCCAATAATAGGAAATACAACCTTAGATCTATCTGTTTGAGGAGTAATGTTTAATGGACAAGGAATTTCATTTTCAGCAAATAATTTTCTAGCTAAACTCTTTACTGAAGCATTTTTTACTGCAGAAGAAGTGTTGTAAACAACATTTGCTAAATCATCTACTTGAATTCTATTTCCCCATTTAATCAAATAAGATTTATCTAATAAAGAGTCTATATTTTTTGTTTTTGTCATGGTAATATTACCATTCTCATCTTTAGAATATACTTCAAAGATATATCCTTTAGATTTTTTTAATTCTTTTCTAATAACTAGATAAGCATTTGTATTTTTTACTTCTGCAAATACTTTTTTCATTGAAGGTCTCCCACCTAATCCACACAAAATTACTACTTTTTCCATATTTTATTTGTTTAATAAGTTATTGTCAATAAGTTGAATTAATCTTTTATGAAATTCTCCAATTTTCATCATTTCAGGATGTCCTTGGATTCCTAAACATTTTACAGGATTATTATGTTTGTCTTTAAAAAATAATACTACTTCAGGTTCTACTGGAGGAATTTGTAAATATTGTTCATCTTCTCCATTAATATATTTAGTAGATCTTCTTTCAGTACTCCATGCTTCAATACTATAATTCTCTTTTGGCAATTCAAAAGGATATACCATTTGATGATGTAAAGAAGTGGTAATACATTGAAATCCATCTTTAAAAGTAATATTATGAGAGCATCCTGCATGATTAGATACATCTTGAATAACTCTTCCACCACATAGACCACAAATTAATTGTAATCCTCTACATATTCCTATCATTGGAATGCCTAATTCTACTGCTTTTTTAAAGACTTCAATTTCAACTTTATCTCTATGTTCATTTCCCCAATATGTTCTTGAAATTTTTTCTCCATATATTGAAGGGCTAATATCTGCTCCACCAGTAAACATTATTAGATCAGCTTCTAGAATATCTCTAGTAATAACAGCTTCTTTATAAAAATCTAATAACCAATAAGCATATCCTACTCCATAGTCTCCAGCTATATAAATATTCATTTTTTAGATAAATTTAATTTTAAAAGTTTTTCTAAGAAAGTTTGTTCATCTTTAATATCTACAATCTTTGATATCATAGAAGATAGTTCTGTACTTTTAATTGTAGGAAAACAATTAAACATACTATAAGGTATAGACTTACCTCTTATTTTTTCTAGAAAATTTTTGACATTTGGAAGTTCACAATTATTAGGCCAAGCACTATGACCTTGTCCTGTAAGTCCTCTTTTTGCTGCTTCTAGATATAAAAGTTCATAGAAAGTAAAATGCTTAAAAAGAAAAGGTTTAGTTTTTTCATATGATAAAACACTATTTAGAATAGGATTAAATGTGTTTTCATAACTGATTCTTACTAATGGACCAAAATGTTTAAAGAATAATTGTCTAGCTTCAGAAGGTAGTTCTATAGGCTTACTAATATCAAAAGTAGCTTGATATCCATCTAATGTATTTTTTGGATAGAGTTCTTCATATTTTTTTAAAGATCTATCTATTTTTCCTAATCTACCTGGAGAATCTGCAATAGCACAAAGATAGTTATAATGAGTATGATAATCTTCAAACTTTACTAATGGACATCCCATAATTTCACCTATATAATTAAGATATTTTTCAATATCTTCTTTAGGAGTGAAAGTGTTGTTAGTAAGACATAATTTAGATCCATCTGTAAAAATTCCTACTTTAACAAATTGATATTTCTCTCCCTCTGTCTGTAATTTAGAATTAAGAGAAGAATTAAATGCTCCCCAACAAGGACTTACAGTATAATGATAATTAGTTCCTTTGTTAGAAACTCCAATAAGAGATGTAAATAAACTCATGATTCTTTATTTGTTGATAATTTTTTATGTTTAAATTCTGTCCAATCTCCACTTTTTACAACTTCTTCTTCATTTGTAATCTTTAAAGGAGATAAATAATAAACTAGATAGTCTTCATCTTCAATTTTAATATATTTCTTAGAGTAGAAATCAGGATATCCTTCTAAGATATCTAAATTTCTTGCTGTTTTGTCATCTATTTTATACAGTTCAAATACTACTAGATTATTTTCTTTTGTAGGTATTAGTGCAGGAAATCTATCTGACATAGAAATCATTTTAAAAGGAACTTCTACACTAACAGTTTTAATAAAGTCTGAATGAGACATTAAATAATGATTATACAGACCTTTTCTTAAAGAGCCATATACAGCTACTTTATACTTGTTTTCCATTTTCTATAAGTTCTTTAATTAATTCTTTAGTAACAGTTTTTCCAAAGTCTCTATGAAAATCTGAGATATCTTTAGATTCAAAACCATCAGGTATTTCTACTTGAATTAAGTTATGAGTCTTAGCAATTTCAGATGCATACATTCTTCCCCAATTGTTAGATTTGTTAAAGTCATTATCATACCATATAAAAACATTTTTAAACCTTTTCTTTAGATCATTGATTTTTTCTTTAGAAGGATTTCCAGTTTCACTTTGCATGTTAACAGAAGGATAACTACTATTAGACATAATACACATGGAATCTTTTCTGCTCTTAGTAAGAATTACAGTATCTCCAGAAATAGGAAGATGATTATACAAATCCCAAATACTGAAAGGAATATTAGAAGTCCATTTAGCACTTTTACTATAAGGTCTGTATATTTTATAATAAAATTTTGAATAATATTCTGTATATGCATAACAATAGTCTTTTGTGCTAAATAATTGGTTGTATTCTCCATCAATTAAATAATAATGTGAAATTGGATAAACCCCAAACTCTGTTAATCTTTTATGATCTACTCCATAAGTTTCCCAATATTCAATATCCTCTAAGTTAAGATCTCTTATTCTTATTTTAATTTCATATTCTTTCTCTTTTGGTGTGTAATTAAGTCTATGACAAGCTATGTTAGATTCACATTTTACATCTGTTTTAGAAATTAATTCTGAAGCATCTGCTAATGTAGGCAATTGTAAAAAAGATTGAATTAATGAAACTATATCTCCATATTCTCCACTAGCAAAATCTTTATAATAGATCTTACCATCAGGATTATAATAGATATAAAATGAAGGATGATTGTCTTCCCTTAGAGGACTGTTGATTAATTGGTTTACTGGTAATTCTCCTAAGAAGTAAAATAATAACTTTAATTCATCTTTATTTCCTGTTGTTAGAGGTTTACCAATTAACATATCTTAATTAAAATGGAAGGTCATCATTATAAGGATCTTCTTCTTTCTTTTCTTCTACTTCTTGTGGTTTAGCTGGTTCTGTTGTGTCAATTTTATATTCTTTTAATTCAAAAGGATTCTCTCCATAGAAAGCATTAGATATATCTGAAATATCTGAAGCTAATTTACTATAGTCTGTAATCCAATTTCTTAAAGTAGATCTGTTATAAACAGTTTGAAACATTTTACCATCTTTACCTTCTCTAACTCCACATAACACTTTAAAAGTTTGTTCTTTACCTTCAACTAATTTTACTAGTTGATGTAACTCTTTAAAGTTTTCTTTAAATAAAGCTGGTACATCCTCTATTTGACAATAAGCTTGAGTAAGATCTTTTTCTACTTTTCCAGGTTGTGGTAGATTAAACCAATTAGCAATAGTTTCTACAACACTTACTTCTCCTCTATAAGCTAATCTTAATCCTTCTGGTCTAAACCAAGGATATGCAGAAGTATCTTTAGTCTTTAATTCTGCAGGTGTAATCCATGTAGAATGGCCAAAGATATTTAATACTTGTACTTTTCCTGAAGTTTTACTTGTCCAAGAAGATTTTACAATATTTTGTTGGAGTCTAATAACTCTTTCTCTAGCTACTGCATCTTTTACTTTTAACCAGAATACAATATCTACAGTATCTTTTTCTCCATCAGGAAATTGCTGAGTCCTAACATAAATAGGAGGTTCTACTTCTTTGCCAATAATTTTTTGTAATGTTTTCTGATCTGGGTTGATTGCTATTACTTCCACAGTTGCTACCCCTACTAAAGGAAAAAATCCTTTGCTTTCTTTTCTTTCTCCAATCAACATAATTATTTATTTTTATCAATTAATAATTTAATACAAGCTTTAAAACTTTGAAGATAATTTCTATATACAACTAATTCTTCTTCAGGTAAGTTATAGTATTTGTCTTGTTCAGTAGAACAAAATTTTCTAGAATATTTATACAAGTCACCTTTAATAGTAACATAGTTAAATTTCCAATCTTTAATAGAATATTTTTCACATTTTTCTATATCATATATTTTATAAAGATAAAGTACTCTTACAGTTAAAGGTGATTCTCTTTCTACATTAGTAGCATATACAATTCCATTTCCATTACTGCTTACTAAGTACAAGCTATCATTTACATTAAAATTTAAATTAGAAGTTCCTCTTACTTTCATAATCTATTTCTTCAAACTAGGATATACTCTATCCCAATAAGTTCTTACCTCTCCATTTAAATCTGACTCAGAAATAGTTATTGTTTGACCACTAAGATAAGGACATCTACTGCCTTCAGCACCAGAAAAAGATAGATTTAGTTTATTACCATCTCTAAAAGCATAAGCTATAGCATCAACTTTAGATGCATATATATCTTTCACTTTACCTGTTAAAGCAATTTCTCTAGTATATACTTCTTCTGATAAATTTTGGGCAACATATTTATCCTTAACATGACAACAAAATATAGTTTTAGGACTTAGCCTACAGATATTATCATATAATCTCATCATTACATCTCTAGAATGCATATATCCATATCCTTGAGGAAGAGCTGTTACTTTCTCAAATCTAGGATCTGATGGAGATAATTTAGTTTTCTTATCTTTCTCATCTCTATTATATGATTTACCTTGAGGTTTATCCATATATTCTAAAGTTCCAATAATCTCAGACCATTCATCTAATCTAGTAGTTGTGTCTATAATCAATGTTTCATATGGAGGAGTATATATACCTTTTTCTTTATCATATCCTTCTTTCCATATAGCTCTAAGAATTTCCATGAATTGTTCATATTGTTTTTCTAAAGGTAAATGTGTATCTACTTTAATTTTAACAGCATCAACAAAATCACTTCCATCTTCAGTATCAATAATAAGACTATTAGGCAACTGAGAAAAAATTGTTGTTTTTCCAGCTTTTGGCAAACTATAAAATAAAAGCCTTCTTGGTTCAATAACTGCTTTAGTAATAATCTTTTTTGGTAATTCTATCATAATCCCTTTTCTAATTTATAATTTCTCATTTTTTCTAAGCCTATATAATCATCTTTTTTAGGCAATTCTTTTATTCTACCAGTTTTTCCTTCTAATAGAACAGAAATATTACTATCTCCTTCAATATTTCTAGAAGCAATTATATGTACACTTCTATAACTATTTCCCCAATCTTTTAAGGAATATCCAAGATGAGAATCTAAATTTGGATAGACATTAGGATTTAATAAACCAATTACAAGATTAGCATCTTCTGATAAATTACCAGTACCTTTAAAATCAGCTCTTGTAGGAGCTAAATTATCTTTGGATACTTTTAATCTATCAATATTTTCAAGCTCTCTATTAAACTGTGATAAGACTATTATAGTCATTCCAAATAGATTTCTAAGAAAAACAAAACCTTCAGATAATTTATCTATATTCTCTTTTTCTGATAATCCAGGATTTCTTTTACATAATGCTACATGATCAACAATACATATAATCTTTTTCTTAGGGTCATTAGGAATATATCCAACAATCCTTTGTCTAGTGATTTTATTATTGAATTCATCTCTTTCTACTATATTTTCTCTTAACACTTTACCATTTCTTTCAGCCACTTCAAGCATCATATTAAATATACTGCTTGGAGTTTCTTTATCTTGGTAAAATGTAATTAATTTAGGAGAATCTTTCTTAGGTATACCATTTTCATCTAAATCTCCAAATAATCTCACAATATCTGTATCATAGATTTCATTTACTAGTCTTAGATGTTCTGGTGTTAATTTATCTTTACATCTTCCTAAGATATAGTTAGAATCACAATAAATTCCATATTTAATATCCATGAAGTATGCTACCCATTTAGCAATTTTCTCTACCAAATCAATTTCCATTGAAAAATAGTGATATTCAACAGGCTCATTCTTTGGTAAAATATCATTAATATATGGTTGTAAGATAAAACAATTATCTAAAAATGCTGTTTTACCTGATTTAGGTCCACCACCTATTACATAATAATATTTCTTTTGAACTCCATGAATATAAGCATTTAATCTAGGTAAACCTATGTTTAGACCTTGATTTAAACCTTTTAATCCATCTTCTACAGCTCTTTTAAAAATATTATCTGTCATATACTAGTTTCTCTAACTCTATGTTCAATAACATTACCTTCTTTAATTGTTTCAATCTCTTCAGCTAATCTAGATATTTCATTTTTTTCAATAAAATACACTAGTAATTGCATATACTGCATATCTCCATATCTAAAAGAATCTACATAATGTTTAGTAGCATTTAATATCTCCTCTTTTGTATATTGAGGATATTTAGACATAAATCTTTTTAACTTGACTACTACATTAGCCAATGTTCCTCTCCATCTATAAATAGTTCCAGGTTTTGCTCCTTTAGGAAACATTTCAATCATTTCTTTAGCAAGAGAAATAATCTCATCTGATTTAATGGGACTATTTCTAGTAGAGACTAATTTCTGTCCTTTAGTTCTTAATACTATTTTACTATCAAGTATCTTTATGAATAAGTTCTCTTGTAGCTTTAATAGATCATCAAAACTCCTTTCTACACATTCAGGAATTAAGTTAGATTCTACTGTAGCTAATAACATAAATTGATTGACTGTTACTCCTGCTTCTACCAACCTCTCCAGTCTCAATTCCATATTAATCCTCCTTCTCTAATTCTTTCAAGATCTTATTAGCAATAGCAATTCTCCTTTCATATTTTCTTCTAATAATTTCACTTACTAGAAAAATAGTTGTCTTGGGAGGAAGTTTTAGATTAATTAATTCAGTTAGACCCCATACTTTGTCTTCTAATGTTTTTACTTGTAATAACTCAGCAATTCTTTTTGCATTTTCTTTACCTAATCTTACTACTACTCTTACATTAAAAATGTCTTTTCCATAACCCTTCATATCTTCTTCACATTTTAAGATTGTTTGATTTTAAGTTTTTCTCTCCATAAATATGCACTTTTAATGTTAAATAAATTATTATTTTTCTGTTAAAGCTAGAGATAATTGCAATGCTTTTGCTTCTGCTTTATCTATATGTTCTACTGAAGAACTAGCTTCTTTTACAGTTCTTTCTATTTTAGCATCACACAGAGTATCTCTAATCTTCTTTAAATGATCTTCATTGTAATCAGAAATAAATATTTTACTATTAGGAGTTCCATATATTATGGCTAACCTATAGTTTGTTCCAGTATCTACTATATCTTCTATATAATAAATAAGTTGAGTGTTTAACACTTCAGTTTTAATTCTACCAATTTTAACTGGCTTACTTTCTATCTTTATTAGCATCTTCTTTAGGTATTTCTTTTAAATAATAATTAATAGCTTTTAAAGCATTATCAGGAAGTTGTTTTGCTTCATCACTGTTCTTTATATATTCTAGTACAGTGCCTATTCCAAATATTTTATATAAAGTATTAGTACTTGGAGTAATAAGAACTAATATAAGAAAGCATATGTTAGAAATAAATGTATTTCTAAGCCACTTTTTAGCAGATTTCTTTTCAAAACCCTCATCTTCTAGGTTTGTATAACTCCACAACATTCCTAATATTGTAACACTGGCTATTGAAGATATAATCAACAATAGAATGAAAATAAATTTAATAGTATCTGCACTTTCTATTAAATAAATTGACCAATAACTATTCATCTTCTGATTTTTTAATAATTTGTAAATTTTCTTTATTTACTAATTGCCACCAAATTATAGCAAGCACAACATTTACATATAATAGAAGCTCATTCACTTTGACTTTTTTCTAAATAATTATTTACTGCTTTAATGAAGTTTTCAGGCAACTCTTTTACTTTTTCATTTGTTTTGCTATATTCTATAACAGTTCCTAATCCTATTATTCTATAACAAGACTTTGTAGAAGGAAGCAATGTTACAGACAATATTAGTACTGCCAATATTGGTGTTATCTTTTTAAGATGCTTTTTAGCAAGTTCTTTTTCTTTTTCATCTCTTGCTATAGAAGCAACTATTAAGAACACAATAAAAAGTATAGACACAATAATTAGTATTATACTTAACAAAGCAATAAAGTTGTCTGCTTGTTCAATAAAATAAAGTAACCAGTAACTATTCATCTTCTGAACATTTAATAATTTGTAAATTTTCTTTATTTACTAATTGCCACCAACAAACTAATCCATCTAGATCATCATTCTTAGATAACAACTTAATAATTATACTTTCAGCTTCTTCTAAAGAATCTGCTTCTCCAATTAAATCTTTCATACCACCTTTAGGATAAACATTGGCACTAAAAAAGATTAGAATCTTATTCTTCATAATAATTTTTCTTTAAATAAAAATTAAATACTAACTTATATCCATAGACTTTATCTATATTCTTTATGATAGTAAATAAGAATGTATATCTTTTAAAGATATAAAGTTTATTATCCATGGTAGAAACTACATGAAATTTAGGTTTACAAATAGAAAGACAAGAAAAAGGAATTGCTAGTATAAAATTTTTCAGATCATAAACAGTATTTGTATCCCTTATTGTTATTTTAGTTTTATGTTTTATTAAATCTCTTATTCTATTTATTGAAAAAAGATAATCTCTATTAAACAAAAGTTCATAATAATAAGGAATTCTCCAAATAGTAGTTTCTATCTGAGAGAAGTCATATGTATCATCATCATATTTCCAAAATTTATCATAAGCTATTTGTAGTTTATTAGCTATACCTTCTTTGAGAGAAGCATGATAAGTGACATACATTATCTCTCCAATAAGTCTATCTATAATAAATATTTTGTTTTGGAGTTTTTTAGCATATGTAGAATTCTTTGTTAATTTCCTCAAAGTCTCTAAATATTCTATCTCCAATATCCAATGATAAGACAACTTTCTCAGAGTTATCCAACAATTGAACTTCTTTAAGATAAAAAATATTATTTTCTTTGTCACAGATATAGGTGTTTATAGTATATAAATCTATTTCTTCTTGAATAAGGTAATTTACAAAAATAAAATCTTTATAGATTCCACTTTCAAAATCTTTTAATGCTTCTTCTAGTGTAAGTAATTTTCCTCTCCAGTATAACTCTTTTCCTCTTAGTATATATACCAACATATTTAGAAGATCTTCCTCCAACCTGTTTTTTCAGATTTGAATAGTATAAATCGATTTCTTTACCAAGCCAATTTCCCCAACCAATACCATTATCAAGTGAAAATAAATATTTTTGAAGCTTTTTTTCTTCATGTATATTGAAAATTATATAATAAGTGAGGTTATTTTTAAATTTAATATTCATAAGGAATAATATGTATTTGATTTCCTACTTCTGATACTTGATACATCTCTAAATAACTAGAATGTTCCCAGTAATCCAGAGCTTCTTCTATAGAATCAAAATGTCTAACTTCATCCCAGTTAGTAGAATAAATATTAGATTGAGGAGTTTTAAAGAATCTAAAATCTCCATTATTAAATCCTAAAGGCCTTTTCATATTAAATAATTACAGTGTTAAATTTACTTTTAATAATTAAAATATTTCTTGGACTAAGTCCTAATAATTCACATATTTCTTCTTTAGTGATTATTTTTTGTTCTCTTTCAATAAGTATTCTCTTTAAATAATCTTCTCTATTGGCAATACACCAACTATAATTTCCATATTTAGTCCATTCAGAAGAACCAGGAACAGATCCACTAAATTTATAATCATTAGAAATAACATAAATTCTACCATCTTCCATGTACAAAATACCATGAGAGACAGTTAAACCACCTTCTGTGTAAGTTACATAAGCTTTATCTTGTCCAACTTCTTCTATGTAATCAGACAATTTCTTTAATAAAGATTCTATCATTTTTTCTTTGTATTATAAGACCTTCTAAACTTTTTTACTTTGTAATTGTTAATCTTTTCCTTAGATTGATAATTTTCAAAATAATCATTCTTTTTTCTAGCCATGATATTTATTTTAGTTATTATATCTTTTCTTCAGTTCTTTCCAATCTTTTATAAAATCTGAAATAACACTAGGAAGAGTTGAAATTAAAAATATTAATACTGCAACTATAAAAGCTATAATTTCATATCCTTCTACAATCTTTCCTTGAAAATATATTGCTGAAAACAATAAAGATCCTAGAATAATAGAAAAAATAATATTAACTATTACTTCTATGATAAACTCTTGTAAATAAATTTTTTTTATAGGATGCATAATTTAAATATTTATTATTCTTTTAGATAAAGGTTCAAATAATTTAAAATAATTTTCTCTATCTGTATAACCCATAGCTCCCATACAAGATTTTCCATGAACTTGTATTAATGTATCTTGAGGTAAATCCAAGAGTTCTTTAAGTTCTTCTTCTGTGATAGAAAATACTTTTGGATTATCAAGAAAAGCTAAACTATTACAAACTTTCCATCCAGGAAGTTCTATAAAAGAATTATAACCATGAGGAAGACTTTTTATACTTCTTCCATATTGATAAAGCATATCTTTATTATTCAACTCTTTTATCCAATTAAAATAGAATACAAATTTATTTCCATTAATAAGATGTAGATGTCCAAATACTTTAGTTAATACAGCTTTTTCTCTTTCTTGCTGCATATTATATATATCAATTATATCCTTAACATATAAAAAACATCTTTTTCCTAAAATATCTTCAACTTTCATGTTTTATTTCAGAATAAAGTTCAACAATTTCTTCATTGATGGGAATTATATCCCAGTTACCAGAATGTAGTCTATATTCTACAACTACAATTGCTAGTTTGAGACAATTATTTATCCATGTATCACCAGCACATTCTATCTCTGTTACATTCTTTCCTAAAAATGTAGCTTTTTTGAAAGCTCTTATTGGAAGATTAATTTTAGGGTTTTCTTTATCATAAAGAATATAAGTTTTATTATCTATATTAGATAGAAAATCAGCAAGATCTAGTACAGCTTGAGATTTATCAGGGATAAAGACTTTAATATTATTTTCTTTTGCTTTTTGCAAAAATTCTTTTATTAAATTTAATTCTTGTCCTAATTTTATATCAGGAAATCCTGAGTAAAAATTTCTCCATCTATTACCTAAAAAATTTTTATCTGTAAGCCAATTTAAAAAAGAATCTGATAAAGTTTCTTTTCTTCTACAAGGATCATTCCAAAGTAGTTTATATAAATCTATACCTGACACTTTACCATCAGGCAAAATTAGATTAGAACCTGTTACATCATAAGATAAGGTTATAAGTTTATTTTTATTTTTAAAAGTTATCTCCATCACTTAATTCTCCTTCACAATAAGTTAAATTTTTAATTTAATTTCAAAATCTGCTAGTTTTCTAAGATCACTTGTAGGAACTTTAACTATTATATCTCTAGATCCATTTCTTCTATAAGGAATATAAAAGTCATAAGGAGTATCATATACTAGTTCTTTACCTTTAATTTTAGCTTCTATATAAGGAGGTAATTTATCTGTTTGTACATATATAGCTGTTTCTTCTGTTGCAAATATTACAAAGTCTTCTTTACCATATATCCATCCAGGATTACCTCTTACATTTAAAACTTCAATCCAATGTATAGTTCCATCTAAAGGACCTGTCGATCTTCTAGCTCTTTTTAATGCTTTGATGTCATAACTAATCCAAGGACTATCAGAATCTTTTCTCCACCAAAAATCTATATGATTAAACATATCTTCTTTTCTTGATGCTTTTTTAATTTCTCCTTTAAAATAGTCTTGATGAATTTTCATCATAACATCTTCCCATTCTTTACCATATTTCCATGCTTGTTGCCTTGTTACCATTTCTACCCTTCATATCTCCACTCAATAAGGTAACTAAAATAAGATTATGTGGCATTAAACATTAGTTATCTAAATATTCTTCTATTATAGCTTTATCTGTAATTACTTTTAAAATTTCTATTTTTACATCTTCTCCAGTTTCATAGTCAAAATCTTTTTCTAGAAAAGAATAAATCTCTTCTTTACTATAACACCAATCAGTGGCTAATATATTAAAACAATCTTCATCCCAAAGAATTGGAACTATAAATATTTCTTTTTTATGATTTTTACAGATGAAAATAAAAATTTTTCTTTCACCTTCTAGTTTATCAAAATCTATTCTTTTAAATTCTTCATATGTCATAGTAATTCTTCTTCAAATTCTTTTATAATAGAATTTAGTAAATAAACAGTTTTAGGAACAAATCTAAACTCACAATAAAGATGAGATAACAAATCTTTTTTGTTATAAAATTCTGCTCTTCCTGGAAACATAAAATTGTTATTATAAGTTTTTTCAACTACTAAATAAGGTCCCATTCCATTAGCTGGTTTTCCTTTAAAGATAAATGAAATACTTTCTTTATCTTTACTAGGAAAGTCTTTATTTAAGAATTCTTCTACAGTCATACAAAAGCAATTTTGAAATTCTTCAGAGAAAAAAGTTGTACATTCTTAGTTTTAGGATCTTGGATACTAATATAGTGAAAATGTCTTAATTCTTTTTCTTTTGTATTGTAGAGATGTTCTTTATCTATTTGTACTGTAATAGAAGTATAAGTTTTCTTTCCAGTACCTATTTTTATAGGTTTTATATCTTGAATGTATCTGAAACCTTCAGTCACATCTTGACCTATTCTAAAATTTTTATATTTGTCTGTTAGACAAAATACTTTTAGTTGCTTTTTCATATTAACTTTCTTTAATTTCAAATAGTATATCATACATTCTATCAAAATTACTACTATTAACCCAACATTTAGAATTATCTTCTATCCAATAAATTTGAGCAGTAATAGATTTTGAAAATAGTGTAGTAGTTTTTTTTAAAACAATAATTTCTAATTGTTCTCTAGTAGTTTTTCTTTCTACTATATAATGCTTATCTTCTAATAAATCTTTTAATCCAAACATATTTTTACATAAATAATAGGCTCCTCTGTAGAGATATTTATTTTCTTCAAATAATTCACTAAAGTTAATAGAAGTGACACTTTTTAAAGATTTTACAAATTTAGAATTAAATATTCCTTCATACATATAATCATGACCTTTACTTTTCTTATATAAAAAAATAATTTTGTATTATTCTTTCTTTATAAGAATCTGGTAGAGTCATAGATATTAAATGTTCTCCTTTTTTTAAAGATTCTAAAGTTGAAGTTTCTAATGATAATTTATTGAAAGCTTCAAGATCAATTTTACTATCTAAAATCTTAATATATTTTGTATTTACATGTAATACAAGTCTCTTTATTGGCTTTTGAGAATTAAGATTTTTATAATAATAAAATCTTTCATAGAAACCTTTTCTTTTTGAGACAATATAAAAATCCAAGATTTTTGCTATACAAGCACAAATACTTCCTATATATTGTTGATTGTTATCTTCTGCAAATAGCTTTGGAGGAGATACTTTTAACTTTAAATTTTTTATATGTTGTAAAAAAGGTTCTTCTGTAATTGATGATAGAAATTGTCTGTGAAAAAAACTAAATCTTTTAAATGTTTTTTTGTTCACTAAATAAAAATTCAAGATATTTCATAATAGTCTAATTACATTTGGTATCCATTTTCTTCTAAAAATAGCTTTTTAAATTAATAGTTTGAAATTTTATCAGAATATTTTTTTCATAATTTTTAGATTTGTTTGTACATAAATAATAGCCATCAAAAAATTTTCAAGAAAAAATAATTTTTTATATCTGAAAGTTCTAATTCTTTTTTAAAGAGAAACCAAGATTTAGAATCTTCTAGTTTAAATTTTCATTAAATTTTATTCTCAATTAAGATATTATTTTTCTGGTTTATATGGAAGAATATTTCTTAAAGGTATAGTTGCAGAATTAACAGGTACTACTAAAAAGTAAATGATTCTTAGATATTGAATAACAATAGGATGCAGAATAAATATCATTTTTAAAGATTAAATAAGAGAATTTTTCTTTTTTAGAAGGCAATGAAGTGGCTGATTTTGCAAAAATATCTTCAAATCTAGTTTTAAAACTAGTATCAGATATTCTTTTGGGTCTTAAAAACTCTTTTATATTTAAAACATATAATGTAAACATTTTATGAGATTATAATGATTAAAGGATCTACTTCTTTTTCTTCAAGAATTTCTTCTATTCTACCATGTACATAACTAGTTATATTTTCATAGGATGAAAAGAAATCTCTTCTAAGTTTTTCTGAAAGATTTTTATCAAAATGAATTTGTTTATATTGAGCTAGATTAAAAACATCTATAGCATTGCAATCATAACTTTCATTCTTGACTCTAAAAACAATGTTTCTTTTTTCTTTGTCTTGAAAATAACTATCCAAACTAGGTTTTAAGACTTCATATTCTTTTATATAAAGAATTTCATCTTTAGGAATCTTTGGAAAGATATTAGGAATATCAACAGATGAAGATTCACCAAAACCTAAATATTTCCTAGAAAAAGATATTAAAGCTTTTGAGTATGACAGATATCTCTTACAGGATACTGAAAATATTCTCATGTAAAAGTAATCTGTATCCTTTTTTTCAAGAATATTTCCTTTCCAAATTGCAAATGAATAGAGAGGAAAATATATCCACTCATTAGGTCCTATCTTTTCCTCCCTATAATCTAATTTTAATAGTTTATTCCTATTAAATAATACTAACATATTATTTGTTTTTAAGTCTCCTTTTTATTTCTTCTGTAGAAACTTCAACAAAACAACCATAATCTCCTTTCTTATCTTCAATAACAGGAGTTTCTTTCCATCCTAAACAATAATTAAAATGTGGTTTTGGATTACTAAAATCCATCATTTTTAAATAAGCTTCTTTTTTCATAATAAATAATTTAAAATTTCTTTTTCTTTAGTTCTCTATGTTTTAATACCTATGACATTTATTAAAAGAAGTAATAATAGAAAAATAATACCTATTATACCTCCAATAGAAGGAGGATTAGGATCAGGTCCAATATCTGGCCTCATATGAGGCTCAATATAACTATTGTCAATACTATCATCCACAATGTATTTATTGTATCCCATAAATGTAAAGTTTTAAATTTATTTTCAACTATATTAAATACAGATAACATAGCTTTTTCCTTTTTATCAAAAGATATTGAGTGTCTCTAATAGTAGTAGCAACAATTTTCTTATTAGAATCTTCTAGATATAGTATTTTAGATGGAGATAGTTTATGTACTGTACATTTAATCATATTAATCCTCCCATTCTATTTTTACATTAGCAATACAATTATTAGCTGCTTTTTCAATTGCCTCTTCTTTAGTAGAATATATATGATTACAACAGAGATATTCATCACATGCTCCTTTATCTATCATATAGATTAGAGTTTTAAAATTGTGTAGATGTTAAAGATAAATTTAAATTTATGTCCTAGATGTTTATGAAGAATTTAGAAAAAATGGAATAGCCATATTTCAGACTATTCCTTGGAAGATTAAGCATCTACTTCAATATTTTCTTCTTGCACCTCATTTGCTACATAATCTTCTTCATTTACCATTTCAGTGGTCTCAACTAAGAGATCATCATAGTTAGGATCATTCTCATTCATACAGAAATATAAGTTTCTGTAAATGGGTAATCCTTGATGTAAATGAATTTTTGCAGGTGTTCCCTTTTCTTCATTTGCAGGTGTCATTTTAGGTTGTTGAACTTTATCTTCAGTTTTCCAAAATGGTTCACCTACTTGCTCTCTCACTGAGATCCTACAATTAGGCCATATAGTTGTAAGATTAGTACCAATCTTTAAATCAAACATTTCCATGATTTCTTTATCAATGGACATTCTGATGATTCTGTTTTGCTTAAATAAAGCTGATCCTCTACTGATGATAGCTTTACTTTCAATTCTAATTCTTACAAATTCTGGATTGTTGCTTTCACCAAAATCTAATCCATTTTCTTCATCAAAGGGTACTATGATAACCCCAGCTTTCTTCTTTGACATAATTTTTAAATTTAAATAGGTTAATAATATATGGAAGATAATAAGTTTTTAAGGAAAATGTGGTATTTTAAACTTAAAATTAAGAACTTATACCACAAAGTTTTTTGAGAATGAATAAACCAATATAAAAATGACAAAAACAGAGAATAAGGTTTTAGCTATCTTTATTCTAAGATTGAGTAGGTGAGGAGTTTGGAGGATTGAGAGAGACAAAGATGCTCAATATGTAATCTAACTCTCTCTTTCTCAGGTAAATTACTCCAATGTTTAGCTTTAAATCCTTGTAAAGGAGATTCTAAAGCATTAACAATAAAAGTATATGGTAAAACAGTATGTTTAATAGCTTTACCATAAACAGGTTCTTCATATATTACTTCACTAGTAATATATTGTTTTTTACCATGTTTATCAAGAACAGGTTTAATCTCACCAGTTTTTTTATCTCTAAAAGATTTAAGTAGAGAAACAGTTTTAGTTTTAATATCCTTCCTTAGAAGAACACTCCCTTCTAATTCCATAGTCAGGGAGATTTGAGAATTTTCTTTAATCATAAACTAATATATTAATGATCCAAATCATGATCACCAAATATTGATAGAAGATGTCTGTATTTTATTTAAATATAATATTATAATAGGTACAGGTCTAATTTTATATTATATATAGAATTAAAACTGTACCTTGTTGCACATAGTTTATTATATTATATACATCTAAGTGTAACTTAATACATCCTTTTCAAGGATTTCTAAGTGCAACACATATAAAATAAGCTCCTGAGACATTTATGTTGAAGGAGCCAAAAATAATCAGAAATCTAAAATAATATATTTTAAAATAATCAACTTATCATCAATCAATAAAACTAATAATTAACAAAAAATAAATATTCTATTTCATATATGTAATGCACTTTATATGTAATAATTCAATATATGTCTAATTCTTTATATGTCTTTACAAGCTATATAAAACAACCTTTATATGTGCTTACTGTATCATATAAAACAACTTTCACATGTGTTTGTAAAAACATATATTAAAAATAAATTTAAAAGTTAGTCCCAGATGTTTTTATAATATTATTATATAAACAATAAAATAAATTATCTGGGACCAAACTAGGACCAAAATTATATAACTAAACAGAATTAAGCCTTGTTTAATTTATAATAACCAGTTACTTTAACTGCATTCTTATCTACTTGTGTAGTATGAATCCAGCTAAATTTAAACACACTATAACCTAATGAAGTTAGTAATTTAATTGCAGCTTCTTCATCTAATGTAGTATTAGATTTAGATTGTTTTTTAGTAAAGCTAGCTTTATCAACCACATTACAAGTATGCTTACTTCTATCATTGGATTCTCTAGTAAGTCCTTTTTTAAATGAATTTCTACCATATTCAATATATGGATTACATTTCATTGTGATAAGTACTTTAGCAAATTCATCTTCTATCTCACTATATCTAGCTTCTATGTCTAAACTATAATAGTATTTTTTACTATTATTTTTACTTGAAGCAAATATTCCTAATCTTCTAAAAAATAGGAAAACAAGAATTACAAATATTTAATTTTTTTCTTATGAAATAGCTTCATTAAATTTAGCAGAAGTAAACTCTCCTAAGAAATTCAGTGCTAGTTAAAAACATTTAGAATAATATCTAAACTTTCTTTTAATGATTCTGTATAAGCTCTGTTTAGTTTCATGATAAATAAAATTTAAAGTTAATAAATATAATTAAGTCACCAATGTTTGAATGATGATGTCTGTTTTTTATTTATATTATATATTATATTATATATATTATATATTATACTTCTAATATACTATTCCCTAGTTTTATATGAAATATTCTTTATATGGTTTATTAGCACATATCTTTTATCATTTTATATCTTCTTTCATTACATATAAAATATTGTTTTATATGGTTTACTGTTACATATAAAGTACAAGCCATATAAAATTTTCTTAATATGTTCTTTACACTACATATAAGTGTTGTTACATATAGTTTATGTATAATATAGAATCTAAGTGTAACATATTTATTAGAATATTATTTGGATTGTTAGAATATTTAGGTGTTTGTTAAAAATAGTGTTAAAATTTTTTGCACCAAAACAAGTTTGGTGCAATATTTAATTTAATATACCCAACAGTCTTCAGTAGTATCAGATAAAGCAAAACTACATCCTACTTCATCAAAGTATTGATCTTCTTCTTGTTCAATTATTTCTAATTCTTCCATAATGATAACAAATATTGATGGTTAATAACATAAGTAAAATCCACATTATAAATAATAGCCAATGAATGATAACATTGTTGTTTATATATTCAATAGCTGTCATATAAGCTAATGATTCAATTAGAATAAGTACAATTCCTTTCTTCATAGTATTATATTTAATGTCCAATGATTAGAATAAGATTATGTTTTTTATTTCAAGATAAATCTTATGAAGACTTAATCCCCATTGTCTCCATAAGAAATACCTTAATCTATTATTAGTGCTCTAATTCATATCCTCTAAGCACCATTAATGATAGTTTTACTGTGCTTTGTAACATTTCAATTTCACCATTCTTGATGTCTATCACTCTATTCAATCTCTTAATTTCTGATTCCAATTCTTGAATCTTTTGCTGTTGGGACATGTTTTCTTTTTTCCATAATCTTTTGATTTTAAATTATTAAACATATTTCCCTAGCAAATTTTCTTCTTCTATTTTGATGGGGGGATACCACCAATCTCCAATAAATCTATGGGGATGTTTGTTATTGTAGTACTCTCTCATACACCCATCTCAATTTTTTAATTTCCAAACTTCCAAATTTCAATCTAAATTTGCAAAATCAAAAATATTATATTATCTTTGTAAGAAATTTTAAATATGAAAGCAAAGGGAGTAAAACAAATCACATTTAAAGGTAAGAAATACCTAGCTATTTTAATAGACAATTATTATTATGAAGTAGATAATAACAGTTATTTAACCTATAAAAAGATATGTTATAGTAAAGAAGAGATAGTAATAACAGATAATGGAGAATTAAATTAAAATGAAATCAGATATTATTTATAAAATAGGAACAGCAGAATTTAGAAAAAGATATATAGATCCTGCTATTAAAAGTGGAAAAGTCACTTATGATTATAAGATAAGATATGGCACACAAGCTTTTAGAGAAAAATGTATAGAAATAGTAGAAGATAATAAAGACTTAGACATTCCAGAAGAAACAGAGAATGATGAAAAATAATTTCATTTTTATTTGGAATTTAAAAGAAATTAATATATCTTTGTATCATTGTTAAATTAAAAAGAAAAATATGATACAAATAATTTATATTGAGTTTGTTTTAAACAAACATAATAATACAGCTTTAGAAAGAGCTATTAGAAAAGCAGCTGCTAAAGAATACCAGAAGATATTCTCAGGCACTAGAGTTAGTTACATGGAAAGATTATTTAATAGAGTATCTTAATTATGGAAACAAATAATTGGTGTGAAGAGACTGAGCCTGTTTTCTATTGTACCAAGTGTTTAAGCTTACATATTAAGAAAAATTCATATATAAGGAATGGAATTAAAAATGAAGGAAGTATATGTTGTAAATGTGGTTCTTTTAATATTAAGACTGTTCCATTTAACAAATGGGTTCAACTAGCAGAAGATAAAGGTATTAAAGTAGAGAGGCCAGCTAAATGGGCATATAAATTAAATTTAAACATAAAATAAAATAACATGGAGAAGAAGACTAAAATGCAAGTAGTAGATAAAGAAGAAAATAAAAAAGTAAAATCTCAAGAAACATGTGAGGCCAATACATGTAAAGATGAAGGTCCAGTGCCATTGATGGAAGATGAAAATCCTGTTGCACATATCACTAAACTATATGAAGAGAATAAATTTCTAAAGCAACAGCTTCATAATATCTCTAGACTAGAGATTATCTTAGAGGTTTTAAAGATTGGTAATTGGGATGAACAGTTTGAAAGCATACTAAGGAATGAAGTAAAAAAAGCTTTTGGATTACATGATAAGGAAAATAACAATCAAGAGTAATGAAGAAAATTTTCTTAGAAACTATCTAAAAGTTATCAGACCTATTAGTAAATTAACAGAGGGTGAAGAAAGAGTTTTAATTGTTTTAGAGAAATTGTGTAGAATAGAAAAAACAAGAAACTTATTTAAAATTGTTAAACTCAATAAACCAATAATATGTGAGCAGCTAGGGATTACACAAAGATCTCTAGCTACTCTTTTATCTTGTCTTAGAAAGAAACAAGCTATAATTGATGGGGAATTAAATCCTAGTATAGTTTTATTTGATGATTTTTATAAATATGAAGATTTGACACTAAAGCTAGAATTTAAACATGAATAATATATATAGAGAAGCTTCTAAGAAATTTAATATTACACAAGCTCAAGCAGAAAACATCTATTTAAGTGTTTTTAAGTTTATTAAAAGCACTATAAAAGATTTAGACTATAATAATATAGAAGATCAAAAACATTCTTTTATATTGCCTCATTTAGGTAAAATAAGGGTAAATGTAGAGAGAGTAAAAAAATTCACAGAATTATATAAAGAAAGAACAAATGGAGAAGATTGTACCTATTCATAATGCTATTATAACCACAGCAAATAGATATACTAAAGAAGACATTGATAAAACAGAATCTGGATTGATTCTTTTAGATAAACAAGAGGGAGTTATTAAACTTAGACAAACTATTTTAGCTGTAGGGGGTACAGCTAGTAGAGAATTAAAAGTGGGAGATGTGGTTGAAATTAATCCTAAAAATTATATTAGGAGAGAACAAAAGAAGAAAGCTTTTCAACCTGATCCTTCCAAAGAGGAATATGGTTGGGAATATTTTTTAGATCTACCTATTGAAAAATCAGAAGATCAAGAGATTCTTTTTCTATATGATTCAGATGTTAGATATAAAGTAATAACAGAGGAGGCTTAAAGCTTCCTCTTTTTTTGTTTATTATGAAATTATTTAAATTAGAAAATTGGAAAGTAGAAATAGCTCCAGAAGCATTAACTATAGTAGACTTTAAGGAGCTAGTTAAGAGAGATAAATCTAAAACAAAAGAACATGCTATAAATGAATTATCATTTATTTTTTTCTTTTGTGATAGTAGATCTGATTATCTTTATATAGATGATCCTACAGAAAGAATGGAAGCTATTAAGACAGATTTAAATTTACCTAAAAAATGGAAGCCAGATGAACTTGTAACTAAAGCTATGAACACTTATCTTAAATTAAGTGTAACTATTTTTTCTACAGCACTAGATGATGTGAGAGTCGCTATTAGAAAGATTACTCAGAATTTAAGAGAAGCTGATTATAAAAATATGGATACTAATGAAATTAATAAATCCACAAGTTCTATTAAACAAGTAGGACCCTTATTAAAAGAGTTTAAAGAGCTAGAAAGAGAAGTACTAGCTGAAATTGAAGAAGACTCTATTACATCTAAAGATAGAACTATTCTAGACAGTGGATTTAAAGCTTTTAATGATATAGAAACTTTAAAAGGAATACAAGATGGTAACTAATGCTGTAAATACAGAATTAACTCCTGAGTTTCTAGAAACATTAGCTAAAGAAGAAAGAACAGAACTATTAGACTATTTAAATAATTATCCATTTATAAGATGGATGATATCTCCAGACAGACCTTATGCTAAAGATCTAGAAAGAGATTCAGAAGGTAAAATTATAGTTAATGTGGTCAAACCTCACATATTAGAAAATATGGATTATTTTAGAAAACCTGCATTAGCTTTTAAAAAACATGGTAAGTATACTAATTTAAGACCTAATGGTAATCCAAATAGTCCATATATGAAATGGCTAAGAAAAGAAGTTCTAAAGTGTTGGTATGGATGTAAAAGACCATCTGATGGTGAATGGATTACTGGTTATCATTATTTCTATTTAAATTATTCTCCAATAGAGAGATCTACAGATAGTATTAAAGATACCAAAGCTGTAAATAGGATTGTTGATTTTCCTGACATCTATGATGCAGATTATTTATTTTTTCATTATATAAATCAAGCTAGATATGGAGGAATGTATAATGAATATAAAGGAGGTCAACATGGAGCTATTATAGCAAAAAGAGGAATAGGAAAAAGTTATAAAGTAGCAGCTATGACTACTAGAAACTTTATTTTGGGAGAAAACTTAGAAGTTTGTGAAAAAGTAAAGTCTTTAATTGTGGCTAGTAATACAGAATATCTAAGAAAAGATGGTACTTTAAATAAAAGTTTAGGAATGGCTGATTTCTTAGCTAAGAACACTCAATTTCCTTCTAATAGAGTGAAATCATCCAGTCAAGATATGCACTGGATTATGGGATATAAAGACTCTAGAAATAAAGATGTTGTTCTAGGAACTAAAAATGAAATACTAGGAATTTCATTTAATAATGATGCTCAAAGAGGAAGAGGAAAAAGAAGTCAATTATTAGTTTGGGAAGAATTTGGAATGTTTCCTAATTTCTTAGATGCATGGAATATTAGTAGACCTAATACAGAAGAAGGAGGGTTTGCTTTTGGACAGAGTATTGCAATTGGATGTGTTTGTGCAGGTTCTAAAGTTTTTGATAAAGATGGAAATCTATATAATATAGAAGATCTTCCTATTAATAATGGAATTTTAGGTTTTGATGATAGTGAAAAGAAAATTTCTTTAGAAGACATTACTTATTTTCAGAAACCTTTTAAAAAAGAATGTGTAGATATTGAATTATCTTCTGGAAGACATATAAAATGTAGCTTAGATCATCCTATTTTAATCAATAATAGAAAGATGTATAAAAGAATAGGAGATAGAAAATTAGGAAAAAGAGAACCTTATAATAAATTTGTACAAGCTAAGGATTTAAATATAGGAGATTTTGCAGTTTTACCTTTAGAAATTCCTATAACTTCACAATTAGAAATGAAAGATGCTAGAATGATAGGATGGATGATAGGAGATGGTTCTTATGGTGTAGATAAAACACCTAGATTATCTAACTGTGAAGAAGAAATAAACAAATTTATAGAGGAAAATTACAATACTATTTTAGAAAAAAATTATCTTACTAAAGATGGTAAATTATATAAAGAAACTAGAATTAAGAACTTCACAAAAAGACTTAGAGAATTAGGTATATTTGGACAAGTTAAATCACAAAAAAGATTGCCTAAAAATATTCATAGCTATTCAAAGAAATCTATATGTGAATTTTTAGGAGGTTTATTTGATACTGATGGATATATTTCTAAAGATAGAGCTTATATTAATATTACTCAAGCAAATAAAGAGATTTTATTAGAAATACAATTATTACTGCATAGAATAGGAGTTTATAGTACCATTAGAGTTGTGCATCCTAATCCTAAAAACCCTAAAGATAAAAATGATTATTATATTTTAAATATAAGAGATATAAGATCTATAAAAAATTTTCATGAGAACATTACTTTATTTCCTAAATATAAACAAGAAGCAGCTAAATTTCAAATAAAATTAATTGAAAAAAAATTTCCCAAATTAAAAAGAGAGGAATTTCATGATAGAATAATTTCTATTACTAATATAGGAGAACAATATATATATAATTTAACAGCCAATACCACTCATACTTATTTAGTAAATGGTATAGTCACTCACAATACTGGTGGATCTGAGGGCTCAGATTTTAGTGGAGCATTAGAAATGATATATAATCCACTAGGATATAATGTGTATGGTATACCTAATGTTTATGATAAAGGAGCAAGTGGTGGTGCTAAAAGTATTTTCTTCTTAGGAGAATATATGAATAGAAAAGGATGTTATGATAAAAATGGAAATTCAGATGTTATTAAAGCTGTTTTAGAAGAAGTCAAAGAAAGAGTATTTATCAAATATAATTCCACAGATCCTTCTACTATTGCACAAAGAATAGCTGAACATCCTATGTCTATTCAAGAAGCTGTAATGAGAAGAGATGGTACACTATTTCCTGTAGCTGATTTAACTGATCATCTTAATTATATAGAATCAAATAAAATAGAATGGCATAGAGGTCATTTAGTTGGAGAACTATATCAAGATCCTGAAGGAAATATTTCTTTTAGACCAACAGATGATGATCCTATTAGAGATTTTCCTTTAAAAGATAATAGACATAAAGGAGCATTAGAAATATATGAATTGCCTAAAGAAGTTAATGGAAAGGTGCCTAGTTATAGGTATGTTGGTGGTATTGACCCTATTGATGATGATCATAGTACAACTGTATCTCTTCCCAGTATATTTATCCTTGACATGTTTACTGATAGGATTGTAGCTGAATATACAGGTAGACCTGATTTTGCAGATGATTTTTATGAAATATGTAGAAGATTAGCTATTTTCTACAATGCCTCATTAAATTATGAAAATGATAAAAAAGGTTTATTTACATATTTTTCAAATCATCATTGTACTCATTTACTATGTGACACTCCAGATATTTTAAGAGATGTAGAATTGGTAAAATCTTCTATGTATGGTAATAAATCTAAAGGTACTAATTCAGGAAAACAAGTAAATGCTTATGCTAGAAGACTTATTAGAGATTGGCTATTAATGCCTGTAAAACAAACTAAAGTTGAATTAGATGAACATGGTGATGAAGTAGAAAAGATTACTACTGTTAAGAATCTACAAAGATTAAGAGGAATAGCTCTGATAAAAGAACTTATAATGTGGAATCCTGATATAAATGCAGATAGAGTTTCTGCTTTAGGTATGTTGATGATTATTAGAGAAAATAATATGAAATATCTTCCAGGAGAAGGAACATCTATTGGTAAAAAAACTAGAAAAAATTATCTGGGTAATGATCCCTTCTTTACTAGTAATTTTGCTGATAATTCTTTTTGGTAATTTAGCTATAAAAAACTCAATTTTTTCAAATAAAATCATATAACTTTTACTAAAGAGTTATATATTTGCAAAATATTAGAAATAAATAAAATATGGAATTAACTATTAGTGGATTTCCTAACCAGAAATTACCTTTTTCTAAGAAAGGTAAAGAATGGAGGAAAAGAGTTGTTGATTGGGCTGATAAAAGATCCTACTTCTTTGACTCTGTTGTTAGAAAAGCTTTTATTAATAAAAAAATCAATTATGATTTAATTAATGGAAAGCTTCATCTAGATGATTTAAAGTTAATTCTAAATCCTGACAATATCAAAGCCTCTTATATTCCTAGTAATATTCAACACTATCCTATTATGAATAGTAAATTGAATGTATTAGCTGGAGAAGAAAAAGAAAGAAGATATGAATTCAAAGTAATAATTACTAACCCTGATGCTATTTCAGAACTTGAAATTAAAAAAAGAAAAGAGCTTTCAGAAGCTTTATCTTCCCTCCTAGAAGAAGCATCACAAGATGAATCTATCTTGGATAAAGAATTAAAATCTCTTTCAGATTCTTTTAGATATGATTGGTCAGATATAAGAGAGATAAGAGCAAATCAATTATTAAATCATTATTATAAAGAATTAAAACTAGATGTTAAGTTTAATGATGGTTTCATGGATGCAATGATTGTTGGTGAAGAATTATACCAATGTGATATTGTATCAGGAGAACCTATAGTAGAAAGACTTAATCCTAGAAAAGTTCATGTATTTAAAAATGGATATTCTAATAAAATAGAAGATGCAGATTTAATAATTTTAGATGACTTTTGGGCTCCTGGAAAAATATTAGATTATTATTATGATGATCTTTCTGATAATGATGTTAAAAAGTTAGAAGAATATTCTCCTTTTGCTGATTCATCTGAAGGATTAAATTTATATGATGATACTAAACTATTTGTTCCAAGATTCTCTTATTATGATGATAATAATATTGATTTAGATTTTGCTTTTCAATCTGGAACAACTACACCTTCTTCTAACTATTATGATAATTTGGGTAATATTAGAGTATTAAGAATATTCTGGAAAAGTAAAAGACTTGTTTTGAAAGTTAAGAAATATGACTTAGAAACAGGAGAACCTTACTATGACTATTATCCTGAAGATTATAAAGTAAATGAAGCTCTTGGTGAGGAAGCTGAAAAACAATGGATTAATGAAGCATGGGAAGGAACTAAAATAGGTAGAGATATTTATATTAATATCAGACCTAGAAAGATCCAATACAATAGAATGTCTAATCCATCCAGATGCCATTTTGGTATTATTGGTTCTGTCTATAATCTTAATGAATCTAGAGTCTATTCATTAGTAGATATGATGAAACCATTTCAATACATGTATGATGCAGTACATGATAGATTAAATAAAGCTATTGCTAGAAACATGGGTAAAATTGTTAAATTAGATTTAGCTCTTATTCCTGATGATTGGGAGATAGATAAATGGATGCATTTTGCTTATGTTAATGGTATTGCTGTAGTAGACTCTTTTAAAGAAGGTAATGTAGGTGCTGCTACTGGTAAATTAGCAGGTTCTCTTAATAATAATAGTTCTGGAGTTATAGATGCTGAAACAGGTAATTATATACAACAGCATATAGCTTTATTAGAATTTATTAAACAAGAGATGTCTAAGATAGTAGGTATTACAGATCAAAGAGAAGGAGCAGTTCAAGCTTCAGAAACTGTTGGTGGTGTACAAACATCTGTTAGACAAAGTACTTATATTACAGAAAGACTATTCTTAATTCATGATGATGTTAAGAAAAGAGTACTAGAAGCTTTATTAGAAACTGCTAAAATAGCAATGAGAGGTTCTAGTAAAAAATATAATTTTATTTTAGATGACTTTTCTAGAGAACTTGTAACTATTAATGGAGATGAGTTTGCTGAATGTGATTATGGTTTAGTAGTTGATAATTCTATGAACACTTTAGAATTAACACAGAAATTAGATACATTAGCACAAGCAGCTTTACAAAATCAAGCTTTATCTTTCTCATCTATTATTAAGATTTATAATAGTAAATCTTTAGCTCAAGTACAAAGAACTATTGAAATTGATGAAGCAGATATTCAAGAAAGACAACAACAGCAACAACAAGCTGAACAAGAATTGGCTCAGTCTCAATTAGAACAACAAGCTCAAATAGAACAAGCTAAATTAGATCTTGAGAAATATAAAATTGATCAAGATAACCAAACTAAAATTCAAGTGGCTACTATATCAGCTTTAGGTTATTCTGAAGATAAAGATGTTAATAATAATAATGTTCCTGATGTAGTAGAAATGAATAAATTAGCATTAGAAGAAATGAATGCTATGGAAACTAACTCTTTAAAAAGAGAAGAACTTAGAATTAAAGAGAAGGAAGTTGAAACTAAAGCTCAAACTGAAAAATATAAAGCAGATAAGAGCTTAGAAGTTGCTAGAGAAAATAAAAATAAGTATGATACTAAAACCAAAGAGACATGAATGAAGGAATTATAATGGCTGTAGTAACTCTAGTAACTAATACAATAACTTACTTTGTTACTAATAAATATAAAAGAAAAAAAGAGTCTTTTGAAGTTATTAAAGAGTCTAGTGATTACTATTTAAATACAAATAATGCTCTTCTAAAAGAGATAGAAGAAAGATCTAAACAAATTATTGAATTAAATGGTAGAATAATTATCTTGGAAGAAGAAAATAAATCTCTACAAGCACAATTAAAAGCCACAAAAAAGATTTGTGAAGATAATGCTAAAACTATTAATGAGTTAAAATTATTAGTAGAATCATTAAAACATTTTGAGTAAATTATAAAATATTAAAGGAGAAGAAGAATGAATGATGTAGATATTTTAGGTCTTAATGATTTTATGGAAATTCTTCCAGATGAAATTGAAGAGACTGAAGAAAATAAAGAAGAAATTAAAACTTCAGAAGAAGAACCTGAAGGTGAAAATAAAAATAATACTAGTGAGGATGATAATCCAGGGGGAGTAGCTAGTGAGGATCAAGAAGCAGAGGAGGAAGAAGAACAAACTGTTGAGGAAACAACTTCTTCTCCAAATCTCTACAATACCCTAGCAAATGCTCTCAAACAGGAATCTGTCCTCCCTGATCTTGATCTAGAGAATAAAGAATTAAAAAGTTGGGATGATTTCAAAGATGTATTTAAAGAATACATTGAAAAAGAAGTTGAATCCAAACTAGATGAAACTGACAAGTTTATTAAAAAAGCTATTGAAAATGGAGTTGATACAAAAGAAATTTTGCAATATAAGAATAGCTTAGATTACTTGGAAAGTTTAACAGAAGATCAATTGAAAGAAGAAGGACAAGATGGTGAAGCATTAAGAGCAAATATTATCTATCAAGATTATCTTAATAGAGGAATGTCTGAAGAAAAAGCTAAAGCTAAAGTTAAAAAGATATTTGATAGAGGAGATGATATTGATGAAGTATTTGATGCTCTAGAATCTAATAAAGAATTTTTTAATTCTAAAATAGAAGAAATTAATGCAGAAGCTGAAGAGAAAGCTAAGAAATTAAAAAAAGAACAAGAAGATTTCTATAATGATTTATATGAATCTATTTCTAAAGATAGAGAGCCTATTAAAGGAATTAAAATCACAGAAGAGACTTCTAAGAAAATTTTAAACACTCTTAAAAAACCTATTGCTAAAGATGATAATGGAAGACCATTAAATGCTGTTCAAAAATATGCAAAAGAAAATCCAAAAGATTTTCAAAAAGTTATTGGAACATTATTTGTCTTAACTGATGGTTTTAAAAGCTTTGACAGAATTATGAAAGCAACAAAGAAAGTTGCTAAAAAGAAAGCTGTAGATGATTTAGAAAGAGTACTTACTTCTCAACCTATTGGCTTATCAGACAATCCTTTACCTTTTAATTCAAAATCTTCTGGTATCTATGGAAGAGATTGGGATATTGTCCTTGATTAAATATTATAATAATTAATTGAATAAAAATGACTGGAAAGTATGTAATGAGAGAAGCCAAGACCTTAAATGGTTTGGTTTCAGATAATGCTTTGGCTTCTATTTTTCAGAGTGCCCCTCAAAAAGCTTCAAATCTTATGATTAAATTACTCTATGCAAATAGAGGTATGTCTCTTGAAAGAAATTTGATGAGATTCCCTGTTAAATATTTTGAAACAGATGATGATTATACTTGGGAACTTATTGGTTCTTCTAGGAGAAATATTGCTTTGGTTGAAGCTAGATATAATGGTACTGTTGTTGAAGCTGATGACTTTAATGTAGGTATTGGTGGATCTACTATCGAACTAGTATTCCCTGAAAACTATTTCTTTGATGGTTACATTATTGTGGGTGAAAAGAATGAGGAATATCCTTTTAGAATTCTTGAAGAGCCTAGAGTAGAAGGTACATATTATGTTTATAAAGTAGAACTTACAGGTAAGAATAAACAGAATGGTTGTCCTGGTGAAGAGTTAGTTGGAGGTAAAAGATTCTCTGATGAATATGCTCCTGTAGAAAGAGAGATGAGTAGAAAAGTTGGCGATGTAAGATATGCAACTCCATTCTCTATGAGAAATGAATTCTCTACTATTAGAATTTCTACTAAGGTAGCTGGAAATAAGATGAATAGAAAACTTGAAACTGGTATTCCTGTAATGACTAAGGAAGGTAAACTTCAAGTTAATAAAATGTGGATTCATCAAGTAGACTGGACATTAGAGGAACAATTTGCTAAAGATAAATCTCATGTATTGATGTATGGAGTCTCTAATAGAGATGAACATGGTGAATATTATGACTTTGGTAAATCTGGTAATGTTATCAAGATGGGTGCAGGTATCAGGGAACAAATGAGTTATGGTAATGTTGTTTACTATAATAAATTTGATCTTAAACTATTAGAGAAAGCTCTAGTAGATCTATCTGTATCTAAACTTGATATGAAAGATAGGAAATTTATTTTGAGAACTGGTGAATATGGAGCAATCCAATTTAATAAAGCTGTTCTAGATGTAGTATCTGGATGGTCAGCATTCTCATATTTGAGAGGTTCTGACCAACCTGGAATTATCTCTAAAGCTAATTCTAATTTACATCAAACTGCTTTAACTGCTGGATTCCAGTTTGTTGGTTACAGAGCTCCTAATAATGTAGAAGTATTCTTGGAAGTAGATCCATTCTATGATGATCCAGTGAGAAATAAAGTTCCACATCCTGATGGAGGTGTTACTGAATCTTACAGATATGATATTCTTTATATTGGTTCAACAGAAGAGCCAAATATCCAAATTGCTAAGATTAAAGGTGAAGAGGAACACAGAGGATATCAGTTTGGGTTAACACAGCAAAGAAAGGTTGCCTAAGCTCAAACTTTAATAAACACTGTGAATTGCTGGAAACTCTTTAGAGCTTCAAGTACTAATTAATAAAAAATAAAATATGGAAATTTGGAAAGACATTAAAGATTTTGAAGGCTATTATCAAATTTCAAATCTTGGAAATGTTAAATCTCTAGATAGAGAAATGATTGTAAATGGTGGTATTAGAAAATATTATTCAAAACCTATCACCCAATCAATAGAAAAAGATGGTTATTTAACTGTAACACTATGGAAAAATTCTAAAAGTAAATCTTTTAGAGTACATAGATTAGTTGCAGAAGCTTTTATAGAAAATCCAAATAATTATGAAATAGTAAATCATTTGGATGGAAATAAACAAAATAACACTGTTGGAAATTTAGAATGGTGTACTATTAAGGAAAACACTAATCATGCTTTTAGAACAGGTTTAAGAAAATCTGGTGAAAAACATAGATGGTCTAAATTAACAGAATTTCAAGTAAAACAAATACCTAATTTATTAAATCAAGGTTTTTCTCAGAAATATATTTCTAAATTATATGGAGTTTCTTACTCTTGTATTAAGAATATATGTCAAGGAAGAAAGTGGAGATTTTTAATTAGTGACAATCTTGAAGATTAGACAATCAGCAGCTTAGCTCTAGAAATAGAGAAAGTTCAGAGGCCATCCCTTTAGGGAGTACCCATAAGCATGGGGAAGTACAGTGCTTCTTTATATTAGAAGATATAAAGAATGAAGATATGGTCCAACCTCTATAGAGATATAGAGAACACTTTAAAAGTGTTATACAAGATTAGCGACCTTGTATTAATAAATAATGTTAGAAATCCTTTCACAGGCCAAATGAATAACAATAATATGTCATTTGATGAAGACTCTTGTGTAATCCATAAGATGGCTTCTTTAGGAGCATTTATTTTAGATGCTGAGAGAACTATGAGTTTAATTTATAGAGCTGTTTAATTGAATAGGGGAGGAATAGTCCTCCCCAAATATATTTAAGGAGAAGAAGATGGTAGAAACAAAATCAAAAGGGATTGTATCTTGTTTAAAAGATAATAAAGTCATTGTTAGATTTATTAGAAAACCAGATGGGTTTGTTACTAATCCTAAAAATCCTCAATATGGAGGATTATCTATGGGAGCTAGTATTGTTTTAACAGTCCCAGTATTAAGAAATGGTTCTTATAAAAATGTTTTGACAGATAATGAAAAAGCATTCTTGGAGGAAACACTAGGACTTGAATCAGGTGCTTTATCTGTACATAAAAAAGAGAACAACTATTGGGATAATTTTAATGTAGCTTTAAAAAAAGAAGATACTACATTTAATCTAAGTGATCCTATTGACTATATTAAATATAAAGTAGTTGTTAATAATACTGATTTAGTAGCTCCTTCATTGGAAGATCTTCAATCTAAGAAGTTAGGTACTTGGAGATTTGTAATTATTAATGAAGGAGAGGAATTAGCTCAGAAAACAGCTGTTGCTAATGCTAGAGCACAAGCTTATATTTTGCTAGGATCTATTAAAGAGAATAAACCTAAAGTTAAAACTATTGTACAGTTATTGACTAATAAACCTATTAATAACAATACTAAATTAGATCAACTGGTTGTATGGGCAACAGAAGAAATTGAAAAGGAACCCAAGAAATTTTTACAGATTGCTAATGATGAATTCTTAGATACTAAGATTAATATTATTGAAGCAATAGAATATGGAATAATGAAGAAAAGAGGAGACTTTTATTTCATGGCAGATAATACACCAGTATGTGAAAAAAATGAAGAGCCTACACTAGATAATTGTGTTAAATTCTTGAATAGTCCTAAGAACCAAACAATTTATCTTAAATTACAATCTCAAATCAAAAATGCTCAAGAATAATGAATAATTCTAAAGAATGGATAGAGAGTTTTAATTTACATTATAATAATTCTGATAAGTCTGCTCCTGAGTTGAATTCTTATGAAATATCTTTGTTTCTAACACAAGCACAGGATGAAATTGTAAAAGAATTTTATTCTGGTAAGAATATATACCATGAAGCTGTGGATAGTACAGAACATATAAGAACAGCTTTGGAATATCTTGTTAGAACAGAAACATTGAATCCATTAGAATTATCTAAATATAGAGGCTATAATCAAGCTAGATTTAAGACTGCAGATAATATCTGGTATCCAATTAATGAACAAGTAATTATACCTAATTGGCCATTAACTATCTTAGTTATTCCTACTACATGGGATGAATTAAATGTTAATCTTGTTAATCCTTTTAAAAAACCCAATGAAAGGAAAGTATTTAAATTAACTAAGAATGATGGCATCTATATTATCTCTAGTAAAGAACCTACTAGCTATGAAGTAACTTATTTAATAGAACCAGAACCTATAATACTAGAAGATCTTTCAACTGGATTATATGAAGGTATGGGATTATCTATTAAAGGAGAGACTAAAGAAACTCTTTGTAAACTAGGTTCTAATATACATTTAAATATATTGAATAGAGCTGTAGAATTAGCTTTAAGAGACTACAATCCTTCTAATTTAGAAGCTCATGTTCAATTAAATCAAAGAAACTTTTAAAATTAAAATATAAATGAGTGCTTTATCAAATCAACAAGTAAGACATATGTATGTTGTTACTGGTGCAGCTACTGATGCTGCTCCTTTTAATTTTTTTACTTCAGCTACTACTGGACAGGCTGCTGTATTTAATGATCTTGGAGCTAAGACTGCTGGTAACTATGCATATTTCCTATATAAAAATAATAAAGGATATATCTCTAAAACAGATAATATCTATAAAGATCAAGTAGTGTATGCTAAGACTACTGATTATGCTCCAGAGTCATTTAAAGAAGTAATTGTAACTCCAGTTAATGTAACTGCTGGTGTTAAATATGTTCTTGAAATTCAATTCTTGGATTGGTATTCAGTAAGTCCAGAAAATCAATATTTTAAATTAGCATCTTATACTGCTAAAACTGGAGATGATGCAGAAGCTGTAGTTGATGGTCTTGTTAAAGATTTAGCTTATCAATTTATGCATGAAACTGGATCTTTCACTTCATCTTTCCAGTATACTCCTAAAGGTGGATCAGCTATTAATCTTCCTAGAAATAAATATTTAGAATTCTCTAAAAGTGGTGCTACTACTGCAGCTACTTTAGTGATTAAAGAGAAAGAACAATATTCTAATAAAGATAAAATTCCTGCAAAGAAACTTTTGTTTAATGTTACTATTCCTACTGGTGAGGGAGAAATGACTACTGAAGATAAGTTTATTGATTCTGCAGGTACTAAAGTTAAATATCATAGTCTTGGTCAAGGTAATGGTAAAGTCATTGCTGAACAAGAATGGTTCTATTTAGGAGAAAGAGGAGATATCTATAGAAATATGGGCTATCCCAATAACTTTGAAACTTCTTACATGGCAGATGCATCTAAAGGCTATGTAATGGTAGATATTACTTTCTTCTATCAAGGACATAATGAAGATGTACAGAAATCACAAAAACAATTGTATTTTGTATTCCCATTTGATCTAGATGGAAGTAAAAATCCAGTAAAAGATAGTCATAATGCTGCTAAAGCTGCTGCTAAGACTTTAACTGATGCTTTGGGGACTATTCTAGGAATTACTATTAATTCTTTGTCTCCTACAGATTAATATATAACATGGGGAGATGGTGTAATACTGTCTCCCCTTTTTTATTTTAACTATGGTAGAAATACATGAATGTAGAGTGTCTCCATTAGGAGATGGAATTTTTCTCTGGACTAATGTAATAGATGGTCCAGATTATGCCAATGTCTTTCTAGAAAAGATAGCCATTGTGCAGTATGATAAATTTACTATAGATTATCCTGATAAGCAAAATATTTTAGTTGAACTCACTGGAGAAAATTTAGGTGAAGATAGAAAAGAAGTTAAAATGACTATTTCTAGTGCAGCTTTTGATTTTGAAAGGTATTTTTATTTTGTTTATATTAAAACTATTGGACAACCTACTTCTAGTAATGGAACAGAGACTTACTGTGATTCAGATCTAGTAATTTCAGCTGCTGTTAATCTTTTACCACTTTATCACACTAAAATTAAATTACTTAAAGAATATGTAAAAACATGTGGTAAAAATGAACAGTTAATTATAGATATTATTTTAAAAGAAGAAATTTTTAAGAATTCTCTAACTTTAGGAGAATTTTCTACATCTGTTCAAATATGGGATGATCTATTAAACTATGATCTAGCTCAAGCTAATCATAAAACCTCATATGAGGGATATAAAAATGTACAAAATAACAAACAAATCACACTATGATAAATACATTAACAACTTTGTATTCATCATTAAAATCATATTATAATAATCTCATTGTCTATGGTCATTCCTATGAAAATAGGAAACTTGTTATTTTAAAAGGTGTTTTGGATGTCATTAAGGAGTTAAGATGTTATTCCTATACTTCTAATCAAGATATCACAGATATTTATTCTATAGTAGAATATATAGTTAATTCTTCAGATATTTTTAAAAAGGAATATACTCCTACCAATAATGTAACTAATTATTTTAAAGATGTTCCTTCACAATTTTATCCTAAAGGAGAATATAATATTAAAGAATCATTAGTAACAGTAATTGCTAATACTACAGCTTTTAAATATGATGGAGAAGGAACAGTATTTCCTAATGAAATAAATCTTCAAGCTGTAGCTTATAATTTTACTCCTTCCACTAATTCAGCTAGAAAATGGGAATATTCTAATGGTGGTACTTATAAAATTATTGAAGGAGCAACATCTGATAATTTAACTATAACTCCAGATTCAGCATTATGGAATAATACTGATATGATTTCATTAAGATATACTGTTAATGATATCTATACTAACCAACTAACAATCTTTAAAGTTAGAGATGGTTATGGAGCATATAGTGTAGAAATAACTTCTTCTAATGGTAATATCTTTCAAAACAATAGAATAGATACTGAATTATCAACACATGTATATATAGCAGGTTCAGATATTACTGACACTATTCCAGCTGAAGAATTTAGTTGGAAAAGAATTAGTGATGATCCTACATCAGATACTCAATGGAACAATAAAAATCTTAAAGGTAAAACTATAAGGATTACTAATAAAGATGTTAAAAAGAAAGCTACATTTATTTGTACTGTTGTTATAGATGGTGCTAAGATCATGAATGGTCAAATTACTATTGTTGATCAACTAGATACAACATATATTAGTGCTACCTTAGAATCTAATAAATCTTTAGTTCAATTATATAATACAGAAGATGGTAAATTAAATCCTGATTGGACTGTTTATCCTTATTTAGTCTTAACTCCAGGAGTATGGTCAGGAGATCCTGATGATAATCTTCTTATATCTCAAAAAGAAAATATTAAAGACTTTAAATGGACTAAGAATGGATTATCTATAGAAAACAGTCCTACTCATGTTATAGATGAAAATCAAGTTCTTACTATTAAAACAAATGAATTAACTCTTAATCCTAATATTAGATATGGATTTTATGGAATCTATGTAGATCCATTAACTAAGGCTGAAACACCTTTTTATTCATCTTTATCATTTGTTAGAGTGGAAACTTCTGGAGTTACTATTCAGGCAATAATGTTATATCCATTAGGAAGTATTTTTAAAAATGATGATGTAGATTTCTTAAAAGCTCATTGTGACTTATGGAGAGGTTCTTATATAGATGATACTGATGTTGAATATAAATGGTTTATTGAAAAACCTGGAGTATTTGATCCTAAATTTACATCTACAGCTGCAAAGACTGGAGATAATGTATTACATCTAGATAATACCACAGGAATGGTTAGAGATTCTAACATAAGAATCTTAGGATATGATTATGTGGTAGCCACAGTAAATTCTTCTACAACTATAGTTTTAACAGAAACTTTAAAACAAGATGTTCCTAATGGTACTAGACTTTATAATCCTTATTATAATGATAAAGGAGGTATTGGATGGGCTTATATTGATGAAGTAAATAATTTTGGAGTTACAGGATATACTACAAATGAAATTACTATTCCAGAATCTACAGTATTGAATTTTGCAACATTTAAATGTGTTATTACTGATTTAGATTCAAAATCTATTACTTATAATCAATCTGTATATGCTACAGCTTCATTCTTAGATCAACAAGATCCTTTACAAATATCTTTTAATACTCCTGAAGGTACAATATTTAAAAACAAAACAGGAACTATTACAATAGAAGCTGAAGTATGGAGAAATGGTGAAGAATTAGATGAAGATGGATCAACATATATTTATGATTGGATTCAATATGATAAAAATGGACAAGTTATTTCTACTTTCTCTAGAATAAACAAAACTATTTTAATAACACCAGATGATGTTGATTCTAAATCTACTTTTGAAGTTAGATTGAAGAATTCTGTAGGTCAAGTGATAGCTAAAGGTAGAATCACTATTGTAGATATTATTGATGGTAGTAATAGTATTATAATATATACTAGAGATATGCTTGAACCTATCCAACCTAGAGGAGCTAGTCCAGCAGGATGGAATGTTAATCCTAACACATTTGATGAATGGTATGGGTTATTATGGCAAGCATTTAATATAAATAATCTAACTGGAGAGCCTTCAGGAGAATGGACTCCTCCATTATTAGTTGATGAATATACTACTAATATGTTCTTTAGATTCTTATGGAATGAAGGATCAGGAGATTATAGTAAGTATTTACAATATGGAACTAATGCTAATAATAAAAGGGAGATATTACCTACTCCATTTAATATGCCAGATGTAGTATGGAAATGTATTTCTACTGCTGATGGTGATACAGATGGAGGTTTTTATGTTCCAAATATACCTATTTATCATCATCTTACTTATAGATATTCTATATGGGTAAAACAGATGCAGAGAGATGGTACTATCTTGTTTGGATGTGATCCTAATACTTCATTATATTCAGGGCAAACTTCTGATGGTTTATTCTGGGGAGGTGATTTACCAGAATTAAATAAATGGTATTTATTAGTAGGTTATATTAATAGTTCAGAGGACAATACAGGAGAAAAATCTGATGCTGGTATATATGATCCTAAAACAGGCAGAAAAGCTTCTGATACAGTTAAATTTAGAACTTTTAAATTTAAAAACACTGATGAAGTTCAAATGTTTAGAGCTTATCAAGGCAGTGCTTTAGGAATAGGTACTGAAGTGCATTTTTGGGGTCAGAGATTAGATCTATGCAATAATAGAGAACCTTCTATTTCTGAATTATTAAAACAAACAGCTATTGGTACTCCTGCTAGAAGTGTAGAGATACAAGGAGATCAATTATTTAAATATAAAGATGATTTTCAAGGAGATCCTATTCCTAATGTTATTAATATAATAGCTTTAACACAAAATATTCTTGATCCTCAATATATATGGAGATATAAAACTGAAAACACCAATTGGACAGTAATAGAAGATACTACTAATTCTTTAACTATTAGTCCTAATGACCCTAAGATGGGATGGAGCAATGATAATACTTATGTTACTTATAGAGTAGATGTAGGAGATTATTATGATACTCATACTATTGTTAAAATAACTGATGGTATTAATGGAATTAATGGAGCTGATGGAGTTGATGGAACATCTATTGTTTGGAAAGGAGAATTTGAATCTCATCCAGTAAATCCAGAAAATGGTTGGGCTTATAAGAATACTACTGATGGTAAAAGTTATGTTTTCCAAAGTGGTGTTTGGTACCAAATGACTGTTGATGGTATTAATGGAAAAAATGGGGAAGATGGTCTTAGTATTGAATGGAAAGGTGAATTTAGAGATCCTCCCTCAAATCCTCAAATAAATTGGGTTTATAGAGATTTAGATAATGGTAAAGTTTATATTTATAATGGAACAGCTTGGACATTAATGGTTACAGATGGTTCTGATGGAACTGATGGAACTGATGGTTCAAATGGTTTTAGTGTTTATATAACATATCATGATTCTGAACTTAAACCTAATAAACCAACAGGAGATGGTACTACTGGTGGTTGGCATACTGATACTACTGATAATGTTATTTGGATGTCTCAAAAAGTAGCTCCTTCTGCAACTGAAGGTGAATGGGGTGATCCTATTAAAATTGTTGGTGTTGATGGTTGGTATACTGATTTTAAATATGCTTTAGGAGAAACTGTGCCAACTATTCAGTTTCCTAGTGGAAAAAGTCCAGGAGCAAATTGGTATGATAATCCTCCTCAACCTACAGGAAATCAATTTGTTTGGATGACTAAAATTCTAAAAAATCCAATTACATTTGAAGTTAAAGAAGGAGAACAATGGTCTACACCAGTTAAAATGACTGGAGATAGAGGAGAAGATTCTTATTCTGTTATAGCAGACTCTGAATATCATGATTTATTAGTTGAATCAGGAACTAAAAATGAAATTGATTCAAGTTATTTTACTCCAGAAAAATCAGGTACAACATTAACAGTATTAAAAGGAACAGTTCCTTTAACTTATAATGCTGCTAATACTACAACTCCTAGTAAAGGATTTTATTCTATTACAATAGACAAAATAGATGAAGGACTTTCAGTAGAAAAAACAGGAGAAGGTGTTATATATCCAACTGCTTTTGATAGTAGTAAGCTAATTTTACATGTAACTATTAAAGTTTACTGTGAAGATTCTGGAATATATTTTATAAAGACTCTTTCTTATAGAAAAACTAATGAAGAGAATTTTTATGTGGAAGATGCTCTTAAATATACTACTAATATAGAAGGAGGACTTATATTATCTACAAGTATTAGATTAGGACATACAACTAGAATAGATGATTTCTCAGTAACATTTACTGATGAAAAAGCTGGAATGTATGGAGGTAGTGATCTTCCAGGAATGGGATTTATAGACAAAACTGTTAGAATATGGTCTGGAGGTACATTAGAATCTGCTCAATTATGGTCAAATGAATTTGAAAATTATAAAGATGATCCTGATCATTGGAGATCATATATTCCTCCAGGGTCTACTTTTGTAGTAAGACAAGATGGAAGTGTTTTAGCTAAAAATGGATTATTTTTAGGAACTGTAATTGCTGATAATGGATATTTTAATGGAACAATACATTCTTTTGATGGTCAAATTGGAAATTTAAAAATTAATGCTGATGGTTCTTTTGGACAATCAGATGGTAATTTTTATGTAGATTCTAGTGGTAATCTTACTGCTAATAATGCAAATATTAGTGGAATGTTACATGTTACTGAAGGAGGATCTATTGGTGATATGTCTGTAAAAGAAAACTATATGGAATATTTAAGCCCATTAATAGATTCTTCTACTAGAGCAGGCATTCAAATAGGTCAATTATCTAATACTGATAGTTGGGGAATATCTTTAAGTTCTTATACTAAGAATGGAAATGAATGGGTTTGGGGTTTTTCATTAGGAGCTTTTTTATTTGACTTTTCCAATCATACTAATAAAGTTTATATGTTTAATGGTGAAGCTGATGCTTTATCAGTTAGTAATTTAGCTACAATTAAAAATTGTAGAATAGATAATAGCTTATATTTTAGAACAGATACTCATACTTATACTTATGATAAAGAAGTTTGGGCACCTGATCCATCTACTGCTATATGGATAGCAAATGGTGGTGATGGACAAAAAAATATAAGTGTTCCTACTGGATTATCTATAGGAACAGTAAGATGGGCAATCTCTAATGGAACTAGTGGAAAATTTGGTATTCAATCTGCAGGAAATGAAAAATTTGTAAGTGAGGGAAGAGATAGAAGTTGGTTAGTTATGAATAATGCTGGAGATAGTGTTATGTTAGTAAAAATATCTTCTTATCAATGGGCATGTTTTCCTACAATCTTTACAAAAGGAAGTTTTGGAGACTCATAAAAATATAAATACTATGAAACTAAATATAAAAGAAAGATTAATGATGTTAGAGTTGCTCCCTGAAAAGGGGGCTCTCTTAACTATGACTAATAAGAGAAATATAATTAAGAAAGTAGATTTTAGTTCAGAAGAAATTGAGACTTTTGAAATTAAACAAAATGAAAAAGGTATTACTTGGAAAAATGAAGAAAAATCTAAAGATGTTGATTTCAATAGTGAAGAATTAAAACTATTAAAAGATTCTGTTGATGAATTAGATAAAAATAATTCAATTACAGATGCTATTTTTGATTTATGTGTTAAAATTAAAGAAGCTTAAAATGAGCAATATCAATATAGATATTTTTGATCCTGCTACTATTGCAGAATTAAGAATGAGATTTCAAACATGTCCAAGGAGGATAACTTCAGAAGACTATAAATATCTTATTGATGTTCTATCTAAAATGATTGATACTATAGAAATTGCTGCTGAAGAAATTATAAATAATAAGAATTGTTATTTTGGTATTTCAGCATCTCAAAATATATCAGATATTCATGTGTTAAATGCTCTATTAGTTAAATCATTACCTAGTACATTTGAAGAAGATATTAATGGTACTGTAGCTAATCCTTTATATGGATATATTTATATTGTAGTTCCTAGTACATTTACATTTGCTATTACAAACAATAATGTAAATGTTAAGAATGAGTTCACAAAGATTAGATCAGAATTAACACCTGATAAAACTACACAATTAGATGTTTATAGAACATCTGAAATTAAATATTTGGATTCTCCAAATCATTTTAACATAGTAATAAGTTAGAAAAATGAGTGATATATTAACTGGTTTTAACATGCAAGGAAATGATCCTATTGATGATAGGATTGTTTCCAAAAGTAATTTGGAGACATTAGAACAATATCTTAATAGAGTACCTGTACAAAAAAGATATTATGGTCTAACATTCTTTGCTTTAGATAAAAATAATGAGTTAAGAAAGTACACTTTTCAAACCAGTTTAATAGAACCTACTATTGATGATGATGAAGAAGAAATTGAAAGAATTGATAAAGAATTACAAGAACATGTAAGTAATAAAGCAATTCATAAAACAAGTGAAGAAATCAGATCTGAAATAGTAGATGCAGATATTCCTGATACAATAGCTAGAGTTCAATGGACTTTAGATCAAATTAACACAGCAGTTGTTAATCTTATTGGAGGAGCATCTGATGAATACAATACTTTAAAAAGAATTCAAACAAAAATTGAAGAGCTTAGAGCCAAAATATATGGAGATGATGGAGGTGAGGTTTTAAAAACCTTAGAACAAGCTCTTAAATTTTTAAATCAGTATAAAGATTTTATTGTAGATATTCCAGATAATTTTGTTTGTAAACAAGATATAGTGGACAATTTAACTACTGATGATCCTACTAAAGTATTGTCTGCTAAACAAGGAAAAGTATTAAGTGATACTCTAACTAATTATTTTGAATCAGCTATGCAATCTATCAGAACTGAAACTGATAGAGCTATTAATGCTGAAAATAGAATAGAAGCTAAGCTAGATAAAGAAATAGAAAGATCTACTAATGAAGATACTAGAATAGATAATAAACTAGACTCTGAAATAAAGAGATCCACAGCAG
>ERZ825384.135-NODE-135-length-93663-cov-9.881752_pt1 | contig 93663 bp, 67 predicted proteins | sample MGYA00519931_ERZ825384 | MGnify/ENA primary metagenome ERZ825384 (study PRJEB31778, sample SAMEA3449200) | human gut metagenome | biome: human gut; feature: human-associated habitat; material: faeces | place: United Kingdom | collected 2010/2012 ...
GCCCGTGGGTTATACCCTAAGAGCAAACCACCCTTTTTAAGGGTGGTTCTGATTTGTCGATATGCTTATGTAGAGCCGACCATAAACAACGAGCGTATTGACGATAGTCAAAACGCGGACTAATGTAGAGATATAAATTGGTCAAAACTCGGACTATCGAATGGTGGGAGAGATGAATAGTGCAGTTAGCCTGGTCGATTTCGACCGGATGCTCAACGGGCTTGACCGTATCTATTCGGAGTTCGCGCGCGCCTGCGGTCTTTCGGACTGCGCCTACTGGATGCTCGTCGACACGAGTGCAGCGGGCGGAAGCGTTGCCGTGAGTCGGCTGACGAGTGAATGGTTCTACAGCAAACAGACCATCAATTCGGCGATCAAGACGCTTAGGGCGCGAGGGCTTGCGACGTTGGAGTTTGCCGAGGGCAGTCGTAAGAACAAGGTTGTGCGACTGACCGAAGAAGGCGTGCAGTTTGCCAAGCGCTACGCGTTGCCGGCGCAAAAAGCCGAGCAACAGGCATTCGAGGCGCTCGAGCCGTGGGAGCAGCGCGAGATCATGCGCTTGGTCGGTAAGTTCTCCCATGTTCTGAACGAAGAGTGCGAGGCATTTAAACGGCAAGTGGCCGCCGAGAACGAGGCTGACGATAAGGGCGAGGGGGACACATGCGACTCTTAATGAGATTTATGAGGCCGTACCGCGGTCTGATTGCGGTGACGCTGTTTGCGGTGCTGATAGATAACGTCGGTACGCTGTTGGTTCCCACGATGCTGGCGAACATGGTCAACACCGGTATTGCCACGGGCGATGTCGACTATATATTACGCAACGGCCTGTACATGCTTATCGCGACCGGCATGGCCAGCGGCGGCACGGTGCTGGGCTGCTATCTTTCAGCGCGCCTGGCCGCCAACGTGGCCTGCGATATCCGCAATGCCGTGTACGACAAGTCGCTCGAGCTGTCCGCCAGCGACTTTGAGCGCTTTGGCACGGGTTCGATGATCACACGCTCGCTCAACGACATCAACGTGATTCAGCAAGCTGTCCTTCAGACGATTCAGCTGGTGTTGCCGGTGCCGTTCTTGGCCGTGGCAGGCATCATTTTTGCTTGGTTCATCGATCCCGCCATGGGCACGCTGCTGGGCGTGGTCGTTGCGATCGTGCTGGTGGCGGCGGTCTTTACGGTGGCTAACGCCGCGCCGATCTTTATGCGCCTGCAGAGCTTTATCGACCGCATGAACGTGGTGCTGCGCGAGAACATCGTGGGCGTGCGCGTCATCCGCGCATTTAACAAGGAGCGCCACGAGGAGCAGCGCCTGGACGAGGTGTTTAGCGATTACGCGGCCAACGCCATCAAGGTCAACCACCTGTTTGTGGGTCTCGACAGTTCCAGCTTCTTTTTGATGAATATCGCCGAGGTGGCGGTGCTGTGGGTGGGCGGCAACCGCGTGGGCGTCCACGCCATGCAAATCGGCAGCATCTCGGCCGTGTTGGAATACGCGATCCTGATCCTTTTCTTTGTGATGATGGCGCAGATGGTGATTCTGACGCTCCCGCGCGCTGCGGCGTGTCTCAACCGTGCGCAACAGGTGCTCGAAATCGAGCCGAGCATCGTGGACGGCAAGCGCACGCTAGATACGTGCGCGGCGGAGCCTGTTGACGGTACCGATGCGGTTGCCGTGTTCGACCATATGTCGTTCCGTTTTGACGATGCCGACGAGGACACTCTGTGCAACCTGAGTTTTGCCTGCCGCCGCGGACAGACGACCGCGATCGTGGGCTCAACGGGCTCGGGCAAGTCAACGGTGGCCAAGCTCCTGCTTCGCTTCCACGATGCAACGAAGGGCACCATTCGCCTGAACGGCATCGATCTGCACGACCTTTCGCAAGGTGAGATTCGCGGGCATATCGCTTACGTGCCGCAGAAGGCGTGGCTGTTCTCGGGCACCGTTGCAAGCAACCTGCGCTTTGGCAACGAAGGCGCGACTGAGGCTGACATGCTCCATGCGCTGGAGGTTGCCCAGAGCACCTTTGTGCTCGACCAGCCCCAGGGGCTCGATACGCCGGTGGCCCAGGGCGGCACGAACTTCTCGGGCGGCCAGCGCCAGCGCCTGGCCATTGCTCGCGCACTCATGAAGCGCGCCGATCTATATATCTTCGACGACAGTTTTTCGGCCCTGGACTTTAAGACCGATGCGGCACTGCGCCATGCGCTGCAGGACGAGACGCGCGATGCCGCGGTGCTCATCATCGCGCAGCGCATATCGACGATCTTGCACGCCGACCAGATCGTCGTGCTCAAGGACGGCGAGGTTGTGGGTCTGGGCACGCATGGCGAGCTTATGGAAACCTGCGAGGTGTACCGCGCCATCGCGGAATCGCAAATGAAGGGAGGTGAGTAGCATGGCCGAGGAGCTCAGGAAACAAGGCGGCCTTGTCGATGCCGCTGCTGTGGACGCCGCCGATAAAATGGTCGACCAGGCCGCCGTAGCACCCGAGCTGGATGAGGCCGCCAAGGCGGCGGCCGCTCGCGAGGCGCGCCGCCAGGCGCTGTACGAGGAAAACGAGCGCGCCGAGGACGAGCGCGCCCGCGCTGAGGCAGAGCGCATGCGCGATGTGGACGACGAGGACGAGGACGAGACGCCTCGGGATACCTGGGCGACGGTGCGCCGCCTGTGGAGCGAGGCCGCCGGCGACCATTGGCGCTTCTATATCGTGTTCGCGAGCATTGTGTTCTATGCCATCTTTAACACCGCTGCGCCGGCATATAGCGCCCGCGTGATCGATGAGCTGTGGGGCCACATTCAGGTGGCGTTTGCCAACGACACCACTTTCAACATCACCTGGGAGAACTGCGGTAGGACCATCTTCATCTACTTTATGATTTGGACGGCCGCTGCCTCGTTCTACGCGCTCCAGAGCTTTTTGATGTCGAGCGTGGCCGAACGCCTCAACCTACGTCTGCGTAACCGCATCGCCCAAAAGCTCAATCGTCTGCCGCTCGCCTATTTTGACGCGCATCGTCCCGGCGAGGTCGTCAGCCGCGCGACCAACGACCTGGACAAGATGTCCGAGAGCATGCAGCGCGGCTTGCTGCAGCTTCTGGTGTCGATCGGCACCGTGGTGGGCGCCGTGAGCGTGATGTTCGTGTTTAGCGTGCCACTTACGCTGGTCTTTTTGTTCTTTACGGCGTTGTCGCTGCTGGTGACCAAGGTGGTCTCGCGTCGCACGCATGACGTAACCGGTGAGCGCCAGGAGTGGGTGTCCAAGATTACGAGTGCGGTCGAGGAAGGCTATTCGGGCCGTCTGGTAATCCGTGCGTTTAACCGCGAGCGTCAGAGCTCTGCCGAGGTGCACCAGGCCTCGAGCGAGCTAGCGCGCGTGAGTGCCAAGGCCGACTTTATGATCAATGCCGTCGGCCCTGCGGTGCGCTTTATCGGCCGTTTGGCGCAGATCGTGATCGCGCTGGTGGGCTGCAGCATGCTGGTCGCCGGTCACATGACCGTTGGCGTGTTCCAGGCGTTCTTCCAGTTTATCTACGAGGCGTCCGAACCCATGACGCAGCTGTCGTTTACCTTTAACTCGCTGCAGAGCGCGCTGGCGAGTGCGGAGCGTGTGTTCGACCTGCTCGACGAGCCCGAGATGGAGGCCGATCCGCTGCCGGACGAGGCTGCCAAGCTGCCGGGTCGCGTTGAGGGCCGCGTCGCTTTTGAGCACGTGCGCTTTGGCTATTCGCCCGACAAGCCGCTTATGCGCGACGTATCGTTTGCCGCCGAGCCGGGCCAAAAGATCGCGGTGGTGGGAACCACGGGCGCGGGCAAGACCACGCTCATCAACCTGCTCATGCGCTTTTACGAGATTGACGGCGGGCGCATTACGCTCGACGGTGTGGACACGAGCCGCATGGACCGCGGCGAGCTGCGCCAGCAGTTTGGCATGGTGCTGCAGGATGCCTGGCTGTTCGATGGCACGATTGCCGAGAACATCGCCTATGGCTGTCCCGAGGCGACGCGCGAGGAGATCGTGGCGGCCGCGCGCGCCGCGCAGGTCGACTTCTTTGTGCGCACCATGCCGCAGGGTTATGACACGCGGGTGGCCAACGATGCCGAGAGCATTAGCCAGGGCCAGCGCCAGCTGCTGACCATTGCGCGCGTGCTGCTCAACAACCCGGCGATTCTCATCCTGGACGAGGCGACGTCGAGCGTGGACACGCGCACCGAGCTTGCTATCGGCCGCGCCATGGACGCGCTCATGCGCGGGCGCACCAGCTTTGTGATCGCGCACCGCCTGTCGACGATTGTGGATGCCGACCTCATCCTGGTCATGGATCACGGCAATATCATCGAGCAGGGCACGCATAAGGAGCTGCTGGCTGCCGAGGGCGCTTACGCCGACCTCTATCTGAGTCAGTTCGCATAATGCGACAAAGGGACGACCCCTTTGTCGCATTGGAAATAAGGCGCGCCGGGGATGGATTCCCTGGCGCGCCTTTGCGTTGGCGTCAATGTTGTCGGTGGCCGTCCGCTTCTAGCGTTCGTCCACAAGTTTGGCGACGAGGGCCTTGAGCTCGGCTACCTCCCGCTCGAGCTCTTTGACACGGCGGGCGTTCTCGGTGATGCCCTGGCGGTTGAGGGCGGACTGCTCGGCGGCATCGTCGGGCATGTACTCGCGATGCTGCTTGGCATCGAAGCTCTCCTCGAACACGCGGCAGCCGTTGCGCTTGATGATGCGTCCCGGCACGCCCACGACGGTGCAGTTGTCGGGCACGTCCTTGACGACGACCGAGTTGCCGCCGATCTTGACGTTGTTGCCGATGCGGATGTTGCCGAGCACCTTGGCGCCCGTGCCCACGGTGACGTTGTTGCCCAGGGTGGGATGGCGCTTGCCGGTCTCGTTGCCGGTGCCGCCAAGCGTGACGCCCTGGTAGAGCACGCAGTTGTCGCCCACGATGGTGGTTTCGCCGATGACGACGCCCATGGCGTGGTCGATAAAGAAATGTTTGCCGATCTGTGCGGCGGGATGAATCTCGACGCCGGTGATGTGACGGGTGATTTGCGAGAGCACGCGGGCGAGCGAACGATGACCGTGCTCCCAGAGCCAGTGCTCGGGCACGTGGTTCCACTTGGCGTGCAGGCCGGGATAGGAAAGGAAGATGACTAGACCGTTTTGCGCGGCGGGGTCCTGCGCCTGGACGGTCTTGATGTCCTCGCGAATGGTATTGATAAAGCTCACCGGCCGCCCTCCCTTAGTGCCATGGCAATGCGATTCAGTAAAGTATAGCGATTCGCTAGGGATTAGGAAGAATAATCTTGGCGGCTTTGCACGACAGGTATCAGTTATGCAAACTTGCTGGTAATGGAGTCATGCTTTTGTGGGGTTGCGCACGAGGGGGCGCCGCAACCGTATACTGGTCAACTTGGACGTATCCGCGCCCACAACTGAGAGGTTTTACTTCATGGGTTTCATCAATTTTATCGCCGAGCTGCTTAAGGACCCGCGCACCGCGATCGCCAGCTGGATCGCCGCCGGCCCGCTTATGGCCTACGGCTGCGTGTTCCTAATCATCTTTATCGAGACGGGCGTGGTGTTCTTCCCGTTCCTTCCCGGCGACTCGCTGCTGTTTGCCTCGGGCTTCTTTGCCCACAACGGCGGCTTTAACATCGTGGCGCTTCTGGCCACCGCATGGGCCGCAGCCATCCTGGGCGATCAGTGCAACTTTATGATCGGCCACTTCTTTGGCCGCAAGATCATCGCCTCGGGCAAGGTAAAGGCCATGACGCCCGAGCGCATCAAAAAGTCCGAGGATTTCCTGGATAAGTGGGGCCATCTGGCCATCTTCCTCGGTCGCTTCTTCCCGTTCATCCGCACCTTTGTGCCTTTTATCGCCGGCATGGGCGGCATGCACTGGCGCAACTTTGTCATCTTTAACGTGCTGGGTGGCATTACCTGGTCGACGGTCTTTACGCTGCTGGGTTACTTCTTTGGTGGCATTCCGTTTGTGCAGGAGCACTTTGAGCTGCTGATTATCGGCATCGTCGCCGTGTCGATCATCCCGACCGTGGTCGGCCTGGTTAAGGCTAAGCTTGGTAAAAAGAACGCCTAGTCCGAGCTTGTTTTTGGACGTTGATTCCAAGGCCCGTCATCGGATTCGATGGCGGGCCTTTTGTGTTGAAGGCAAATGAAAATACTTTACTTAGTTAAAGAAAAACGTTTTATCCAAGGCGTGCGGGGAGTACAATCACCTGCATGCGAATCGATGCGCCATCGGCTTCGATGCTGCCCGCGTGTCCTGCCCGGCTCTACGCTCCGGGTATGCGACGTTGCGACGCGGCCGGCTTCGGTCCTTGCGTGCGGGTTCGCGAGTATGCAACCGTGTATGTAAGGAGCGACATATGACTGTCGAGAAGAAGGATATCGATTGGGGTAGCCTCGGCTTTGGCTACATGAAGACCGATTACAGCTACGAGGCCCATTGGAAGGACGGCGAGTGGGACGAGGGCGGCCTGACCACCGACCACACCCTGCACGTCTCCGAGTGTGGCGGTATCTTCCACTACTGCCAGGAGGTCTTTGAGGGCCTGAAGGCCTACACCGCCGAGGACGGCAGCATCGTCTGCTTCCGTCCCGACATGAACGCTGAGCGTATGTATAACTCTGCCCAGCGCCTCGAGATGCCCCCGTTTCCCAAGGACAAGTTCGTTGAGGCCGTCAAGCAGGTCGTTTCTGCCAACGCCGCCTGGGTTCCGCCCTTCGGTTCCGGCGCGACCCTGTACGTGCGTCCGTTTATGATCGGCTCCGGTGACGTGATCGGCGTGGCTCCCGCTCCTGAGTACACGTTCCGCATTCTCGTGACCCCGGTCGGTCCGTACTTTAAGGGCGGCCTCAAGCCCGTCAAGCTGCGCGTTTCCGAGTATGACCGTGCTGCACCGCACGGCACCGGCAACATCAAGGCCGGCCTGAACTACGCCATGTCCCTTAAGCCCACGATGGAGGCCCATCGCGAGGGCTATGCCGAGAACCTGTATCTCGACTCCGAGTCCCGCACCTATGTCGAGGAGACCGGTGGCGCCAACATCCTGTTCGTGAAAGAGGATGGCACGCTCGTCGTTCCGCAGTCGCACACCGACTCCATCCTGCCCTCTATCACCCGTCGTTCGCTCGTTCAGGTTGCTCAGGACCTGGGCATGACCGTTGACCAGCGCCCCGTCGAGTGGGCCGAGGTCAAGGCCGGCACCTTTGTGGAGTGCGGCCTGTGCGGCACCGCTGCCGTCATCTCTCCGGTTGGCGAAATCGACAACAAGGTTTACGGCGCCGACGAGACCGTGACCTTCCCGGCTGGATACACCGAGATCGGCCCTGTGATGAAGAAGCTTCGCGAGACCCTGACTGGTATCCAGTCTGGTGCTGTCGAGGACAAGCACAACTGGGTTTACACCGTCGCGTAATTTGTCTTACCTATCCGGGCAGAGAACAAGTTCCCTCCCGGCGCGTCCTCGGACATGCAAGAAGCCCTCGCTGCGCACTTCGTGCGGCGAGGGCTTCTTGCGTCCTGCGGAGTGCGCCGGGAGGGAACTTGTTCTCTGCCCTGCGGGTTCGGCGATGTCACAACGGGCAATGATTAATCTGAATAAAGATGGTGCGCGGCCTTTTAGGCTGCGCTTTTGCTTTGCTTCGCGCCATGTGGGGGCGGTGGCGACGTGCATTTTTGCGAGTATTCTGCAGTCGAAGGTCCCTGCATACCGATCTCGGGCAAAAAATCGGGAGTTCTCGATGTTTTCTACGAATGATGGGCGGGGTTATGGGCTGGCAGCGTTTGATTTGCAGGGATATTCGCGGTCTTTGGCATTTATCGTGGCGCCCGAAGCTCTTGGTTATGTTGAATACTCCTAAAAATGCACGACGCTTAGAGGGGGACCTTCGCGAAAAAGGAAACCGCCCCGTCGAAGTATGCATTCGACGGGGCGGTTTATGCATTTGGCCGACTAAGGATGCGCTGTCAAACTACTAGAACTTGACGGTCGGGGCCTGGCGGGCTGCTTCGGCGGCCTCGAAGCCCTGGCGCTCCTTAAACTGGAAGATGCCGGCAAAGATGACAGCCGGGAACGTCTGAATGGCGTTGTTGTAGCTGAGCACGCAATCGTTGTAGCTCTGGCGTGCATAGCTAATCTTGTTCTCGGTATCCTCGAGCGATGCCTGCAGCTGCGTAAAGTTGGTGTTTGCCTTAAGATCGGGATAGGCCTCGGCTACGGCGAAGAGCTGACGCAGCGCACCGGTCAGCACGTTGTCGGCTTCCATCTTGGCTTCGGGCGTGGTGGCCTTGACGGCGGTGTTACGCGCGCTGATCACGGCGGAGAGCGTCTCCTGCTCGTGCTTGGCGTAGCCCTTGACGGTCTCGACCAGGTTGGGGATCAGGTCGTTGCGACGCTGCAGCTGCGTATCGATGTTCTGCCAGGCGTTATCGATGCGGTTACGCTTGGTGACCATGTTGTTGTAGATGCCGGCGATGGCGCAGGCAATCACAATGACAACAACGATGCCGATGATGACGGGAAGCATGATGTCTCCGTTTCGAATGGCCGCGGCGGCATGCGCCAGCTGCCGTTGGTATAACGCTACTAGTATACCCGCAACGTTTTGTCGTGCCGAACTTTCCGGTAAGCGTTGTGTTTTCGGCGGGGTTGGCACCGGGGCAAAGCGCGCGAGGTACAGGTGTAAGATATGCGACAGATTGACGAGTGTTGTCTTTGCCCTGAGGATGGCGATACCAGTGGACCTTCGCATCAAGAAAACCTACCGCGCCCTGTTCGATGCCTTTACCGAGCTTCTCGAGGAGCATCGTTTTGAGGACCTGACGGTTGCCATGCTGTGCGACCGCGCCATGATTCGCCGCACGACGTTCTACAAGCACTTTCGCGACAAGAACGATTACTTTGCCTTTTATATCGATGAGCTCATGTCGGGCTTGCCGCAAAAACAGCCCGATGAGGCCGGCGCGGTATCTGCCGAGGACGTGCGCGCGCTTCGGCACGCGATTTTGGACGATGCCATGGATTTGATTCTGGCGCACGAGCAGCTCATGGATAACATTTTGGCAAGCAGCATGTCGGGCATGTTGACCAACGTTATTTGCGACCGCATTGCCCGTTCCATCCGCGAGCGTGTGATGAACGTGCTTGCCGAGGATGCCCTGGCTCCCGTGTCACTCGAGACGACGTCTGAGTTTGTCGCCGGCGGTATTATTCGACTTTTCACGATATGGTGGGAATCGGGCCACGATCTTGAGCGTCGACCTGAGATAGCCGACGTGGTCGATGCACTGTTTGAGCGGACCATGACGCCGGTGCATCACTAGAAGTGGCGGAGAGAGGGGGATTCGAACCCCCGGAACGCTCTCGCGCTCAACGGTTTTCAAGACCGCCGCATTCAACCGCTCTGCCATCTCTCCGTGAGTCGTAATGATAGCATCGTTTTGAATTTGCAACAGGGAAGGCGAACGATGACGATCACCGAAATCGACGAGAAGTTCATGCGCGAGGCGTTGGCGGAGGCGCGAGCCGCCGCGGCGGTGGGCGAGGTGCCCATCGGAGCCGTGGTAGTGCGCGCGGGTGAGATTGTCGCGCGGGCGCATAATCGCCGCGAGCTCGACCAGGATCCTTCGGCTCATGCCGAGTTCGCGGCCTTGTGCGCTGCTGCCCAGGCGCTTGGCCGCTGGCGCCTTTCCGACTGTACGGTCTACGTGACGCTCGAGCCCTGCTGCATGTGTGCGGGGCTTATGGTTAACGCGCGCGTGGGGCGCTGCGTGTATGGCGCGTGCGACGCCAAGGCGGGCGCGTTGGGTTCGCTGTATGACCTGAATGCCGACTCGCGCCTGAATCATCGGTTTAACGTGACGGCTGGAGTCCTGGCGGATGAATGCCGTGAGCTGCTGAGTAGCTATTTTGGCGGTCTGCGCGGAGCGAGCGGCGCTGATTGCGGTTGTGGGGCCGATCTTGAAGCACACGCCGCTCACGCCGCAGCGCTTGCAGGTGCCGGTGAGGATGCTGGCGCGGCAGTTGACTTTGGTCCTGCGTGCCGCCGGCCCCGCCGTGTGCTGCTGGCGATCGACTCCTTTAAGGGCAGCGTGTCGAGTGCACAGGCGGAGGCGGCGGTTGCCGAGGGCATGCGCCGCGTTTGGCCCGATGCCGAGGTGTGCACATTGCCGCTGGCAGATGGTGGCGAGGGAACGCTCGATGCCGTTGCCGCCTGCGGTGGCGAGCTTGTGACCTGCGAGGTTGCAGGCCCCTTTGGCGACCGCGTGTCCGCCCGGATACTGGTGGACGGCGAGCACGAGTTGGCTGTTATTGAGATGGCCGAGGCGGCCGGCATTGGGTACTCGCCTTGCACGGAGTCGTCGGCGCTTGCGGCTTCGACCTATGGCGTGGGCGAACTGATGCTTCATGCGGTTCGCGCGGGTGCAAAGACTATCTATATTGGCTTGGGCGGCAGCGCCACCAACGATGGCGGCGCCGGTATGCTGCAGGCGCTGGGCGCGCGTGTGGTCGATGACCAGGGCTGTGATGTCGCCCCCGGTCTTGCTGGCCTTGAGCGGGTGGCGAGCGTTGATTTGGCGCCAGCGCTTCGGGCGCTGAACGGCGCACGTGTCGTGGTGCTTTCCGATGTCGAGAATCCACTCGTGGGGCGTCGAGGCGCCCTAGCAGTGTTCGGTGGGCAGAAGGGCCTGCTGACGGGGGATGCCGAGGTCCTGCGCAGGTGCGACAGCTGGATGGTCGGCTACGGTCGCTTGCTCGACGCCGCGATTGCCGGAGCTCGAGCCCAGGGGTTGTTGCGCACACCCGAGGGCGCGCGGACATTTGGCTCGGTGCTCGGCGTGCCCGGCGCGGGCGCTGCCGGTGGCTTGGGCGCGGCGTTGCTGGCGCTCGGCGCGGAGCTACGCTCGGGTGTGGAGACGGTGCTCGATCTCGTGGGGTTTGACGAGCGTGTACGCGATGTCGACCTGGTCATAACGGGCGAGGGCAATATGGATGAGCAGTCCGCCGCCGGTAAGGCACCGGTGGGCGTGGCCCGTCGTGCGAAGCGATATGGCAAGCCGGTGGTCGCCGTCGTGGGCGGTCGCGCCGTCAACCTGGACACGGTGTATGAGCGGGGTATTGACTTGGTTTTGCCGATTTGCCGCAAGCCCATGCCTCTCGACCAGGCGCTCGGTGCGCAAGAAGCCACTGCCAACCTCATCTGTGCCGGCGAGTCAGCCGCCCAAGCCTATGACCTCGCTCGCCTCTAAGGCCTATCTCCCTATATGTTGCGGTGGAATACGGAGTGTTTTTGCCTTTAAGGTGCCAATTCAGTCCGTATTCCACCGCAACTTCGAGAATGACCATTCGAGGTTGGCTGCCTTAGGTCTTGGGTCGGACCGTTTGCCACGAAATGCGACCATCTACTACGTTAAGCCGGCCACCCTCGACCATCCCGGAATTTGCAAAAACAAAACCGCAGGTAGAAAGCTTGCCGATTTTCGAAAAAGTCGGCTATGGTCGACCCCTGTGGCCTAAACGTAGTAGATGGGCCCTTTCTGTGGTGCGGCACCAAGCCGGTCATTTTGGGATGGGACTATTTTGACTACTCATTGGCTGCTCTGGCAATCGGGCTGCAAAAGTAGTCAAAAAAGCTCCGTCCCAAATTAGCTACCTTGCTCTGGCGGGCGGGAGCAGGTAAGATATACCGAGCGCCTAGCGCGTTCGATGGGTTCGGATGACGACATGTTCCGAATCTGGTCAGGTCCGGAAGGAAGCAGCCATAAGGAGCCTCTGTCGGGCATCCGAATCCATCGAGCGCACGGGCGTTTTTTGGTGCCGCGACATGGCCCGGCCGGCGGCGAGGTGTTTGGTGTCTCGCTGGTCCTCGGCTTCGCCTGCGGGATCGCTCGACTACCAAACACCTCGCCGCCGACCGGGCCCCGTCGTCCAAAAATCATCCGTAAAGGCGCGTTTATCTAATTTAAATCTATCCCTTGTGGAATGCGGCTTGCTGGTGTTGTCTGGGCATTGATGGCTATGTGGTTCAAGAGGCGGCGGTGCTGTTGCTTGAATTTTTGCAGTTAAAGAGGCCCGTTTCCCTGGGTTGGGGAAACGGGCCTCTTTTCTCTCTGGGTTTGTGGATTGGCGAAGGTGGTATGCTCTGGCAGCTATTTTGAGTTCCTGATGCGGCGTGTGGCTGTGGCGGTTATTCCGAGGCCTGCGGCGGCGACTGCTGCGAGTGCGATTGCGCTCGGTGCTGTGTCGCCCGTGTTTGCGAGCTTGCCGGCGGTCATATTTGCTTGCTTGCTGCTGCTCGAGTTCGCCTGCTTGGTGGAGCTTGGCGGGGTATTTTTGCCGGTCGCGGGCGAGCTGGCGGGCTGTGTTGCCTCGGCCGGTTGCGCCGAGTTGGAGGGAGGCGTCGTCTCGGTCGGTTTCGTTATCTCGGGCGAGGCGGCCTTGTCTGCCGCGGCCTTTGCCTCTTCGTATGCCTTGCAGGCGTCGTCATAGGCCGCTTGCGCCTTTTCCAAATCGCCGAGGAGCGCATTTCGCTTGGCAATGTCCTCGTCGATCTGGGCTTTAGCTTCCTCTGCCTCACTTTCGAAATACTGAACCTGTTTTTCCTGGCTTTCGAGCCGGCGTTGGTAGCGGTGAAGATCATCTTCACAAGATTTTTCTCGCCTTTCTGCCGACATGATCTCACTGCGCAACTGCTTTATTTGCTCCTTAATAGCTGTGCTGGGCTCCTCGTCGCCGAGTGCTTCAAGTGCCTTATCCAATTCTGCCTGAAGGCCGCTTGTCCGGTTGTGGGCCTCATCGTATTTGGCTTGGGCTGCATCGACGTTCGCTTGCATGGCGGGAAGGGGTTCCCTCCGTTTGGCGGCTTCCGCCACCACCATGTCGTAGAGTTCTTGAAATGCGGCAATGTCTTCATCGATTTCCGCAATTTTCTCGGGACTTGCGGCGTCTTTTGCGGCCTCGAGGTTTTTGAGCGCTTCCTGCATGGCCGCATGCGCTTTTTCTTTTTCGGTGGCCGCGTCTTCCGTCTGCAAGGCGACTGCATCGACAGGGGAGCTGGTTTCTGCCGCGATCGCCGTTACGGGGGCGATTCCCGCGACAAGTGCCGCGGAAAGGGCGATGCCCATGGTTGCTCGTCTTGCTCTTCTTGCGAGAATGTCGTTCATCTCGGCACCTCATTTCAAGGGTCGGCGACTTACTTGGTAGCACTAATGTAAGTATATCAGGCGGTTAACCCGCTCTTGAATCTCGCCAGAAATGACGAGTTGTTTACGCTTCTTTTGAGCTCACCGTACTATCATGATTCGAATTGAGTGTGAATGATGATAGGGAGCGCCTTTTTATGATTGAGTTGCTCAGGCGTTTTGGTGGTAAGTTTCGCCGGTATATGGTGATCGGCCCTGCGTGCAAGTTGATCGAAGTGATCTTTGACCTGCTTACGCCGCTGGTGATTGCGCAGATGATCGACAAGGGCATCGGTGTGCACGATGTCAACGCCGTCGTCCACTACGGTATGCTGCTTGGCGCCATGGCCGTGATCGGCATCTCGTTTACGCTTGTCTGCCAAAAGATGGCGGCGCTGACCTCACAGGGCATGGGCACCGACATTCGTGGCGCACTCTACGAACACATCAACAAGCTGAGCTATGCCGAGCTCGATCGCTTTGGCACGCCGTCGCTCATCACGCGCATCACCAACGACGTCAACCAGGTGCAGCTGGCCGTGGCGCTGGGTGTGCGCATGCTCATCCGCTGGCCTTTCCTGGCGGTGGGCTCCATGGTTGCGGCCCTCGCCATCGACCTTAAACTCGGCATTATCTTTTTGATCTGCACGCCCGCCATCGGCCTGGTGTTTTGGTTTGTCATGGCGCACTGCATCCCGTACTACAAGCAGCTGCAGGCAAAGCTCGACCGCATCGCGCTTATCTGCCGCGAGGGGCTTTCGGGCGCCCGCGTGGTCCGCGCGTTTGTGCGTGAGGACCATGAGCGTGAGCGTTTCGCCCAGGCGGCCGATGACCAGGCGCATGTCGCCATCGCGGTGGGCAGGCTCTCGTCGATTCTCAACCCCGTCACGTTTTTGGTGATGAACCTGGGCGTGTGCGCCATCCTGTGGGTGGGCGGCATTCAGGTCAACGTGGGCGAGCTCACGCAGGGCCAGGTCATGGCGTTCGTCAACTACATGACGCAGACCCTGACCTCCATCGTGTACGTCGCCAACCTGGTCGTGGTCTTTACCAAGGCGAGCGCCAGCGCGTCGCGTATCAACGAGGTGCTCAATTGCGTGCCGAGCATCACCGACGAGGGCAATCAGCCGGTTGCGCTGCCCCAGGCACCCGCGACGGACGTCGACGCCCCGGCCCCTGCGCTGAGCTTGAGCCATGCGAGCTTCTCGTTTGGCGCCGGTGCGGCCAACGCCGTCAACGATGTGACCCTGGAACTCCCACTGGGCAAAACACTCGGCATTATCGGCGGCACGGGCAGCGGTAAGTCCACGCTCGTTTCGCTTATCCCGCGCCTGTACGATGCAGGCGCCGGCAGCGTGTGCGTGATGGGCGCCGACGTGCGCGCTTGGCCGCTCGACCAGCTGCGCCATGTGGTTGCGACTGTTCCGCAGCGTGCGTCGCTGGTGAGCGGCACTATCCGCAGCAACCTGACCTGGCGCGATGAAGCCGCGACCGACGAGGAGCTCTGGGCAGCGCTCGATATGGCGCAAGCGAGCGAGTTCGTGCGCAGCAAGTCGCAGGGGCTCGATGCCCCGGTCGAGGCGGGCGGTAAGAACTTCAGCGGTGGCCAGCGCCAGCGTCTGACCATCGCGCGTGCCCTAGTGGGCTTGCCTCAGATATTGATCATGGATGACTCCGCGTCGGCGCTCGACTTTAAGACCGACGCGGCGCTTCGCCATGCCATTCGCGAGCGCAGCGTGCGCGGTGCCGTCGAGGGCGGGCTGCCGCTCACGACCGTCATCGTGAGCCAGCGCGTCTCGACCGTGCGCGACGCCGACATGATCTGCGTACTCGACCACGGCTCGGTTGCGGGTCTGGGCACGCATGATGAGCTGTACGCGACCTGCCAGCTCTATCGCGAGATTTGCCAGTCGCAGCTGCGCCGCGAGGAGCTTGAGGGCCAGCGGGGGAGCACAGCGCCCGCGTCCACCCCAGGCGCCCCGACCGCCCCCGCATCTGTCTGCGCAAAGGAGGGCTGCTAAATGAATCCGTACACTTCCTCCGGTTCGGTCGCCACGATGACGGCCAACGTGTCCGGTAACGATAACCTCAACGACCTGGGCGACGGTCCGCGCCAGCCCGGCGATCCCGAGCGCTATCCCGTGGGTGCGGTGACCCGCCGCCTACTGGGCTATGTTCGCCCGCATCGCATTTCGTTTGTAGCGTCGTTTGTGAGTGCCGCCGTCTCGGTGATCTTGCAACTCTATACGCCCATTCTCATCGGCGAGGGCATCGACCTTATCGTCGCCGCCGGGCAGGTGGACTTCGACGCGCTGCTGCCGCTTGTTACCAAACTCGCGCTCGTCGTGGTGGGGGCCGCGGCCTTCCAGTGGCTACAGGGCTATTGCGTTAACCGCCTGTCCTACGAAACGGTGCGCGACATGCGCGTGGAGGCGAGCGATAAGCTCAGCCGTATGCCGCTCAGCTTTATCGACAGCCATGCCCACGGCGACCTTATGAGCCGCGTGGTCAACGACGTCGATCAGGTGGGCGACGGTCTGCTGCAGGGCTTTACGCAGCTCTTCGCCGGTGTTATCACCATCGTGGGCACGCTCGCGTTTATGCTCTCCATTAACCTGACCATGACGCTCGTGGTGGTACTCATCACGCCGCTTTCCATTTTTGCAGCTGGTGCTATTGCCAAGCTTTCCAACAAAAGCTTTACGGCACAGCAGCGTATTCAAGGGCAGCTCGGTGGTCATATCGAGGAGTACGTAGGCGAGCAAAAGCTTGTCGACGCCTTTGCCTATGGCCCTAACGCCCAGCAGCGCTTCGATGCCCTCAATGCCGAGCTCTACACCGCGGGCGAGCGCGCGCAGTTTATGGGTTCGCTCTCCAACCCCGGTACGCGCTTTATCAATAACATCATCTATGCCGTGGTCGCTGTGATCGGCTGCGTGGGCGTGATCACGGGCGTGCCCGCGGCGCTTACGGTGGGCGGCGTGCAGATCTTCCTGTCCTATGCCAACCAGTACACCAAGCCGTTCAACGAGGTCACCAACGTCATTACGCAGATCCAGACCGCGTATGCCTCGGCGCGCCGCATGTTTGCGCTGCTCGATGCGCGCGAGCAGGAGCCCGACGCGCCAGATGCCGTGGAACTTGCCGCACCGCAGGGCGAGGTCGCCCTTGAGCATGTGGACTTTAGCTACGTGCCCGACCGCAAGCTGCTTCAGGACATCTGCATCGAGGCTAAGCCCGGCATGCGCTTTGCCCTGGTCGGTCCTACGGGCTGTGGCAAGACAACGCTCATCAATTTGCTGCTGCGTTTTTACGATATCGATGCCGGTCGCATCATGGTCGATGGCCGGTCTTCGCGTGACTACACGCGCGCAAGCCTTCGCCGCGCCTTTGGCATGGTGTTGCAGGACACTTGGCTGTTCGAGGGCACGGTGGCGGAAAACATCGCCTACGGCTGTCCCGACGCCACGCGCGAGCAGGTTATCGAAGCTGCCAAGCGCGCGCACGCGCACAAGTTTATCGTGCAGCTGCCAGGCGGCTACGATACGGTAATCGGCGAGGACGGCGGCACGTTTAGCCAGGGTCAAAAACAGCTGCTGTGCATCGCGCGCGTCATGCTCACCGACCCGGCGATTCTGCTGCTGGACGAGGCAACGTCGAGCATCGATACGCGTACCGAGCTGCAGGTGCAGGCGGCATTCGACGAGCTCATGGCTGGCCGCACAAGCTTTGTCGTGGCGCACCGCCTGAGCACGATTCGTAACGCCGACTGCATTCTGGTGATGCGCGACGGGCAGATTATCGAGTGCGGCACGCACGACGAGCTGCTAGCGGCAGGCGGCTTCTACGCCGAACTCTACCGCAGCCAATTCGCCCAGTGAGCAAGCCCGTGGGGCAAATTAATCAATCGACAGACGGTGGTTTACATCTGTCACGTTAGTACTAAGATATTCATCTAATAAATTGCATTAGTGGCTTTAGTTTTGGGGGATACGAGGCAACGTGACTATGACGTGCTCTTTGGTGGTTAACAGCAAGAGCGGTAATACCAGGATGGTTTCGGGTGCGATCAAGCGCGCTCTGCAGGCTGCGGGTGTTGAGTTTGTCCATGCCGCGGCGTTGAGCGACGATGCGGATGCAGATCAGGTTGCGCTCGAGGCGCAGGGCGCCTGCGCGGCCGACACGGTGCTCGTCGGTTTTTGGTGCGACAAGGGCGCGTGCACGCCTTCGGTCGCGGCGTTGCTCTCCGCCTTGCGCGGTAAGCGCGTGTTCCTGTTTGGCACCTGCGGCTTTGGGGCCGACCAGAGCTACTATCAGCAGATTATCGACCGCGTAACTTCCAATTTGGCTGGGGATGCCGAGCTTGCGGGCTGGGCGATGTGCCAGGGCAAGATGGGCCCCGCGGTCAAGCAGCGCTACGAGGCCATGCTCGAGCAAGATCCCGACAACGCTCGCTATAAGATGCTGCTCGACAACTGGGTTGCCGCAAAGGACCATCCCACCAAGGAAGATCTGGATAACATGGCTGCAGCCGCCAAAAAGGCCGTGCTGGGGGAGTAGCTCCCATCGCTGGCGGCGGTCGGTCCATCTTTCTAAATGAAACGTCCTCCCGGGCGTCGGGGCACGAAGTTCCCTGCTCTACAGTCCTGCGCAAGACGAAGGCCACATTAAGTGGCCTTCTTTGCGTGCGGAACTCGCGATGAACTTCGTGCCCCGCCGTCCGGGAGGACGCCTCTTTATTGATGGGAGGCCTGATAGGTCGATGGTTCCGTGCCCGGATGCGTCCAAAGTGGGACCATGCATCCCGGAATTTGCGCTCAAAGTGGGATGCGGTTTCCGGTTGAGGGTCTAAGGGGAAAGTGCGTCCCAGAATCGACGCTTGAAATGGGATGCAGTTTCCCGATGAGGCACTCGACGGAAAATACATCCCAGGAATGGCCTTTGAGCTGGGATAAGATTTCCGCGGCATCTCGGATTCTCAAAAATGAGACACGCCGTTGGCGAAAATGAGACACGTGATATCGGGCATCGGACGTATCATTTGCAAAAATGAGTCCACTCCACTCGAGTAAAGCGAGGTCCCTCATGTACGTTCCACATCCCCGTATCCGTAGGCTGTCGAAAATCCCGCTTGTTGGGACGGCGGCGCTTGCTGCGTTGATCGCCACGAGCGTCGCCTGCTTCACGGCCACGCCCCAGGTTGCCCAGGCGGCAGACGCGCCCGCAATCACCGATATGACCGAGCAGGATTATCAAGCCCTGGGTCTGGGCACGAGCGAGGACATTCCGGCCGATACCGTTGGCCCCTATTCCACTGATACCCCCACGACGTTTGCCACGCGCAGCGAGGTCTATATGGCAGCTAACGGTAGCCATGGCAATCGCTACACTCTGCGCGATAAGCTCGAGAACGTCGAGCGCGGTGACATTGGCGGCAGCAGCAAACTCACCGATGGCTATGGAAGTGTGTGGGGCGCCGCAAAGTTCTGGCAAAACGTCAACAACTTCGATACGAACAGCGATCTCTACAAGCATAGCGACTACGGTGGCGGCACCTGGTCGTACCTAAGCAACAATGAGTCCTCAACAGTACTCGCAACGACAACAACGGTTTCTCGGGCATTCACGCCACGAGTGTTGAGTTCTGCAGCGACGCCAGCACGGGCAAAAAGAGCCGCGTTGCCGAGCTCCGTGCCTACGGCGACAGTTCCTCCACGACGATTGACGGCAAGTCATACGCCGGAAAGGTTGAGCTGGTCCTCTACTCGTTTAGCAACGGGCGCACGCGCACTCTCGACACACACCTGCCGGTGACGGTCAACACTAATATGATGTACGAAGGCCGTTTTAAGTACCTGGATGCCGGTTACCTGCAAGAGCACGATGCCGTCTTTGATGTCGAGGCGGGCGATGTCGATGGCGACGGCGTCGACGAGCTTTTTGTCTACGCGGGCTGCTATGTCGACGAGAACGGCGTGCGCAAGGCTGTAGTCGACATGTATGACTTGGAGGGCGGCAACTGGAAGCAAAGCGTCGTCAAGATCGATGCCGGTAACGCCGCAGACTACACCACGCACAACAAGGGCGGGAACGACTCCTGGACGCAGCTTCAGTCAGCTCCTGTCGTTTCGCTAGCGGCCGGCGACCTCGATCGCGATTTTTGCGATGACCTCGCCATCGTGGTCTCGGCACCCTACGGCAAGAAGAACATTGATAAGTCGACGCATTGCGAGCTGTTTTCGTGGGATGCATCCAAGGGTGCGCTCGTCCATGTCGATGCTCTGGGCGACGCGGGCGCAATCTCCCTCTCCGCGAATGGCAAGACCATGGTCGCTGCGAATGCGACGTTCGGCACGTTTGCCGCCTACGATGAAGAAGGAAAGAAGACGGGTGAAACCGTCACGGGCCTTATTCTTGCGGGCTATGACTGGCAACGCAGCGCTTTTGATTACGGCGCTTCTGACGGCAGCAAGGGGCTGTACGGCGCGCTGTACCGCTACGCGTATTTTGACTCGGAGTCTGGCGAGTTCAAGCTTTCCGATTGCAAGGAATACAGAGACGGGCTCCTCGCCTCCTATGGGCTGATGCATGTGCCCAACAGCGCATGGAAGGATAGCGCTCAGGATAAGCGCTATCCGTGCACCTTGGCGCCTATTGCCCTTGCCACTGCCAACCTTGACGGCCTGTCCGAGCAGCTGGCGGTCGACGAGGTGCTCGTGGGCGGCGATGTGTTCCGCGACTTTGCCTGCAACACGGCACAGAGCGGGGCTCAGGGCTTGGGGTCCATGGTCGGAACCATGAGCATGAGCGGTTAGCAATACAACAGCAGCAACAAGCATGACCACAAGGGTATAGAGCAGGTGTGGATCAGCGACGTCAAGGCGGGCAGCGTTTCGGGTTCGGACCGCTATAACGAGAGCTTTATCGCCGTGGTGGGCAAGCACCGCGACGAGGACCTGCGCAAGAACGATGACTACTATTGGATGACCGCCTCGCATTTTTCGCTCGACGAGAACGGAAAGGTGCGCCGCGGCGAGGAGCAGGTGATTAGCGAGAGCAACCGTCGCGGCACTACCTACGGCACATTTATCTCGCTCGCGCTGCCCGATGTCGACAACGACAGCGTCAAGATCACGTACAAGGACCGCTACAAGGTCTATACCAACCCGCGCGTGCTTGCCGTGCTGCAGGATGCGCCCTATGTTGAGGATCTGGAGCAGGCATACGGCTATCTGGTGTTGGGCGGCACGTCATACGGAGAGGAAAAGGGCACGGGGACATCCCAGGGCTATACCGTTGGCGCCGAGTTGGGCGTTGCCGTCGAGGTGCAGACCGGTCCGCCCCTGGTCGCGATGAATGCTTCAGTCGATTTTGCCGCCGAGGGATGCTATGACTACCGGAGCGAGCGCACGGTCAGCGCAAGCGTAAGCTATGAGTCGCATGCCGGCGAGGGTGACAAGGCCGTGCTCTACACGATTCCGATGGTCTATTACGAGTATGAGATCGAAAATGAGGAAACTGGTGGCAAGGGCGTGATGGCGGCGCCCGTGTCGCTCGGCGCGCAGACCTCGGTCGTTAATGTCGAGGCCTATGACCGCATTGCCAAACAGCACAATATGACGCCGCTCAGCTACTTTTTGACCAACCGGTCGGGAGAACCCGGAACCTATCAAACGACGCTCAACGGCGAGACTCCCGTTGGGGATTCCTTTGGCCTGGGCAAGCCTGGCGTAACGCGCGCCTACACGCACGATGGGTTTAACGGCGCCGCCGCGCAGTCGGGGGCGAGCATTGAGCAGACCATCGAAGTCGAGGAGGGCAAGGAGCAGGAGCTCGAGCTCGGCTTGACACTGAACGGCAGCGTTGTCATGGGCGCGAAGCTCGCAAAGCACGAGTTGTTTGGCGGCCTGTGCTTTGGTGCCAACGCCGGCTTTACTACGGGTAACTCCTCGAGTGAATCGACCGAATACGGCGGCACCGTCGACAACCTGCCCGAGGCCGCGCAGGGCAAGTACGGTTTTGTGTGGCGTCTGGGCGTCAACGCGGTGGATGTCGACAAGTTCGAGGCAGACTCGGGCGACAAGCTCGGCACCAAGGACACCGACCAGTTCTGGATCGTGGGCTATGACGTTAAGGACGTCGAGATGCCCGACGCGCCGGCCGTGACGGGCTTTACGGCAAACGCCGTCGATTCGACCAGCGTTACGTTTAGCTGGGACGATGTACTCGCAAACAAGAGTGGCTTTAGCTACGGCGTGGGCATGCTGCAGAGCAATGCGGCGGATGCGGTCGTCAATAGCTGGAAGATTGCCGACAACACGCAGACCTCGCTCAAGTGGGATGGGCTGCAGCCCAATACGGAGTATCGATTCGCCATCGCCGCCGTTAAGAATGGATCCACGACCGAAACAGGTATTCGCTCGGCAATCATCACGGTCAAGACCATGCCCGATGGCATGACGATGACCGTGAGCGGACCTGCGGCGGATGCTGCGGAGGGGTCGGATCTTGGATACGACTCTTCGGTTGAGCGCACGGCGGGAAGCCACCTGACGCTCTCGGCGATTGGCCATGTGAAGCAACTCGGTGCCGACGATAGCGAAACAGGGCTGGCACCGACCTATATGTGGTACCGCAAGGGCCGCGGCGAGACAGAGTTTAAGCTCGTGGGTGCCGATGGCAACCTTGCGGCTGGAACGGCCTCAAAGCTCGAGATTGACCTGACCGCAGACGATGACGGTGCGCAGTATTACTGCCACGTGGGATACAACGACGTGGGCCTCGACACCGGCACGACGCTCGTGAATATCGAGGCCGAGGAGACGGCGCCCACAACGGTGAACGCCACCCCGATCCGCACGCGCCGCCTGTTCTCACAGGCAAGTGCGGGCGCCAAGAAGTTCCTGGACCATACGCTGGTAAACACCGCCGGCCCAACCGATTCCGAAGGCTCAAAGGACCCCGAGACTCCTGAGACCCCGACGAACCCGGACAAGCCCAAGTCCGACAACGGAGCTAAGACCGACACCAAGGTCAAGACTACGACCACAGCGAAGAACCTCGCAAACACCGGCGACCAAACATTCGCCCTAGTCGCCACCGCAGCAGCAGCGGGAGCAACGCTCGTAGTGATAGCCCTCATCATGCTGATCAAGCGCCGCAAGACCCACTAGTAGCCAGTCGAACATATCGACAACCCAAAAACCCGGGTAGCCAAAAACAGGCCACCCGGGTTTTCTGTTGAGTGGAGACTCCGCAAGCGGAAACTGCATCCCACAATTAGCGCCCGGAACGGGACACATTTTCCGTCAAGCCCTCATCCGGAAAATCCATCCCAGTTTGAGCGCCCAGACCGGGACGCACTTTCCCAATCGGGTCCCAAGCGGAAACTGCATCCCATTCCAGACAAGAATTCCGGGACGCACTTTCCGCACGCAAAGAAGGCCACTTAATGTGGCCTTCGTCTTGCGCAGGACTGTCCGAGCAGGGAACCTTATATGCCTCCGCCTGGACAGACGTTTCAGTTGTGGCTCAGCAGCTAGCAGCTACTTAATCTTGGTCGTACCCGGCGCCAGGTTGGGGTCGGTTTCGTTGGCCTCGGTCTGGAAATGCTCGGTGTAGACGTTCTTGCCGTCGCGGAACATCTCGTAGTACTGCATCTTGGCGTAATCCTCGCGCGCCTTGGTGGCGGCTGCTGCGGCGGCGTCGTCGCCGGTGACGTTGGAGGAGAGCGCCCAGCGCAGGCTGGCGTCCTCGTAGCCCACCGAGTTGATGGCGGGCAGCGACTCACGCAGCGTCATGTGCGCCTTCTGGTAGTCGGAGAGGGGTGCGCCGATCAGCTGCATAAGCTGCGTGGACAGGTAGTTGGTGGACAGGTCGTCGACCTCGCTCGTCTGGTCGCAGCCGGCAACGTCGTAGTTGGCCCAGATGATGTAGTCGGTCTGCCACAGACGCTCCTGATGCGTGGCGTCGTCCTCACCGGTAAACCACTTGTCGTTGAACTTGGACGGGAAGAACGGCTGGTGATCGCCCCAGAACACCACGACCACCTTGCGGTCGAGCTTGCTCAGGGCGTTAAGGAAGTAGCGCAGCGCCTGGTCGGACTGCTCGATGCACGAGACGTACTCGTCGACATCGGAGAGCGTGCCGTCCTCGACGGTCTTGGCGTCCAGATCGGTCGTGTCGATGTTCAGGTGCATCTGCTTGTCGACCGGCAGCAGGCCCGTGTCGTAGCCCGAGTGGTTCTGCATGGTCACGTCGAAGATAAACTGAGGATCGGCGTTCTGGTCGAGCAGCTCAAGAATCTTGTCGTAGGTCGCCTGGTCGGTCACCATGCCGCGCAGGGTGTCGGCTCCCTGGAAGTCGTTGATGGACAGGAACTGGTCAAAGCCAAAGTCCTTGTACACGTTCTCGCGGTTCCAGTTGGTCGCGTGGTTGGGGTGCATGGCGGTGGTGGAATATCCGAGCGATTTGAACTGCTCTGCCAGGTTCCCGGTCGTTTCCATGTTGTAGATGGTGTAGGGGTACACGCCCGAGCCCAGGTTGGCCATGGAGTTGCCGGTCATAAACTCAAACTCGGTATTGGCCGTGCCGCCGCCGTAGGCGCTCACGTAGAGCTTGCCGCGGCTGAGGCAGTTGGACAGGTTCTTAAAGTACTGCGGACCCTCGTAGCCGGCGCGCATCTCCTGATAGATCGAAAGATCCGAGAAGGTCTCGTTCATGATGGCGATGACCGTGGGCTTCTCACTGTCGAACTGCTCCTGGGCGGCAGTGCGGGCGTCGCCTGTGGCGGCATCGGACTTGTCGTAGGCCTTGGCATACTTTTTGAGCGTGGCCTTGGCATCGTCGACGGAGTAGTCGGCGGGTTTGGGCGGCTTGATGGACTGCGCCGCACTAATAAAGGCAGGCAGGTAGCCCTCGCGCCAGTAGCTCTCGAGCGGGCGCCAGGTGTAGACGGTGATGCCGAGGGTGTTGTAGTAGTCGATAAGCGTGACGTGTGCGGTCACACCGCCCAGGCACAGCACGGCGACGAGCAGGTTGGTGAGCAGCATGCGCTTGGCGTTGGCGGCGCCCTTCTGACGGTGCGGTGCCACCAGGCCGGCGTACTCGCACAGCAGCATGGCGATGGCGGTAAAGCCCATGGACAGCACGCAGAACAGCGAGATCGAGAAGGTGTAGCCGGTGCCGGCGACCGCGGCGGCGGTGGAGATGGCCGAAAGGTCGCCCGGCTGGATGGGCATGGATTTAAACGTGATGACGAAGAACTCGGCAATGCCCAGGACAAAGAGGGCAAAGGCCAAGACCGCGGGGGCTGCGCCGTGGCGCTGGAACAGGAAGAACAGGCCGACCATGAGCGTGGTGATGATGGCCCACTCGAGCAGGATGCACAGGGGGTAGACCCAGGTAAAGTCGTGGTTGGACGAGACCTCCATGCCCAGCAGCGCAAAGACGCCGGCGAGCAGCAGGCACAGGACGGCGGCGACGAGCGGTTTACCCACAAAGGCTCCGCGCAGGCGGGCGAGCTTGCCGGTGGGGGCGGGGGCGTCGGGCCCGGCGAACGCAAAGACGCGCGGGGCGATGCGGTCGCGGGCGATGCTGGCCCAAGCGCAGCCGGTGAGGATGGCGTTGGTCAGGATGAGCATCACGAAGGCGAGCGGCTCGTTCTGCGCGACGAGGCCAATAGCGCCCCAGACGGTCAAAAAGAGCTGGAACAGGCCAAAGGCGACGCTCCAGGCGAAGGCGCCCTTGGCAACGGTGCCCGACTGAGCGCGAATGGCCTTGGCCTCGCGCAAGACAAGGTAGACGGTCGCCGCAAGACCGACGAGCGAGATGGCGGCAGCGAACATGCTGAGACTCCTCACAAACTAAAACCTACGAAAGCGGGGGTTTACCCGATTGTTACCAAGATATGCGCTGCAATTGGTGGCTGCGCACAACAACCAGCCATATTAACGCGCACGTGTGGCGGTGTGGCGCAATGGAGTGGCGACCTGCGCGATAATGGACGGGAATTACACGGAAACGTAAAGGCTTCTTAAAGAATTAGCGAGGATGAGGCGATGAACGAGCAGGTTTGCACCAAGGCTGTGGATACGTGCGGCTATCCGGTCGAGACTACGGGCAATGCGGTGCTGGACATCTTGGAGCACCGTTCCTCCACGCGTGCCTTCGCGCGTGATGACAACGACCGTCCCGTGGCGGTGACCGACGAGCAGCGGGTGGCGATTCTGCATGCGGCGAGTCGCGCGCCGTCGGCGGGCGCCATGATGATGTATTCCATCGTAAGTATTCGCGAGCAGGCTACGCTGGACCGTCTGGCCGACCTGTGCGACCACCAGCCCATGATCGCCAAGGCGCCCTGGGCACTAATATTTGTGGTCGATTATGCCAAGTGGATCGATCTGTTTGAGCACGTGGGCTGCTTTGAGCCCGAGTTTGTCGAGCGTACGGGCAAGGCGCCCCGCCGCGCGCCGGGTTTGGGCGACTTTGCCATTGCGGCCCAGGACGCCGTGATCGCCGCGCAAAACGCCGTGGTTGCCGCCGAGGCCCTGGGGCTGGGGAGCTGCTACATCGGTGATATCGTCGAGAATGCCGAGGAAGTTGCCGAGCTGCTCGATCTTCCGCCCTATACCATGCCGCTATCGATGCTCATCATCGGCACGCCCCGCAAGGAGCGTCCGGCGATTGCGCATCCCGTGGTGAACCTGGTGCACGAGGAGCGCTACCGCCGCGCCGACGCCGCGACCATGGACGCGCAGGTGGCCGAGATGGACGCGATGTTTCGTCCTAATGCCCGCGAGGTGGGCGAGCGCGTGGTGGATATCTACACCCGCAAGCACACGAGTCCCTTTATGGCCGAGATGAGCCGATCCACGGAATGGTGGTTCAAAAACTGGCTTGGAAAATGACGAATGTGACAAGGGGACAGTCCCTTTGTCACATTCCATATCGCGGCGGTGGCCTAAAGGCCGTATAAATGTTTATCTAGCTGGGAAAACAGTGCCATTCAAACATGGGCCGATTACCTATAATTCCTTCGAACATTAAAGTTGGGAGGAAACCGGCTTATGGAACAGAAGGCCAAGGAGGCAGCCTCGCACGCTGCGATTCCTGTGAGCATCTCGGCGATGCTCGTCACGCTGGGCGTGGTGTACGGCGATATCGGCACCAGTCCTATGTATGTAACCAAGGCGCTCGTTGCCGGCAACGGCGGCATCGGAAGCGTGACGGAGGAGTTCGTGCTCGGCGCGCTCTCCCTTGTCGTGTGGACGGTCACGCTGCTGACGACCGTCAAGTACGTGCTGATCTCGCTGCGTGCCGACAACCACGGCGAGGGCGGCATCTTTGCCCTGTACAGCTTGGTCAAGCGTTGTGGCAAGTGGCTCATCATCCCCGCCATGCTGGGCGGCGCCGCGCTGCTCGCCGATGGTATCCTCACGCCTGCCGTTACCGTGACTACGGCTATCGAGGGTCTGCGCACCATTCCGGCGGTCCACGCCGTGCTTGGTGACGATCAGGCCCGCGTTGTCGCCATCACGCTTGCCATCATCATTGTGCTCTTCTTGGTGCAGCGCATCGGCACGGCCAAGATCGGCCGTGCCTTTGGCCCCATCATGACGCTGTGGTTCCTGTTCCTGGGCGGCACGGGTCTGTTCTTTGTCTTCCAGCACCCCGCCGTGCTGCTGTGCCTCAACCCGGTGCGTGGCATCGCCTTTTTGCTGAGCCCCAACAACCACGCGGGCATCATGATTCTGGGCAGCTGCTTCCTTGCCACCACCGGTGCCGAGGCGCTCTACTCCGACATGGGCCACGTCGGCCGCGGCAACATCTACGCCACCTGGCCGTTCGTTAAGTGCTGCCTGCTGCTGTCCTACATGGGCCAGGGTGCTTGGCTTATGAACAACGCTGCCAACCCCGAGCTCATGGGCATTGCCGACCTCAACCCGTTCTACCAGATGCTCGCCCCGGGCCTGCGTCCCTTTGCCGTCGGCCTTTCCACCGTCGCGGCCATCATTGCCTCGCAGGCGCTCATCACCGGCGCATTCTCGTTGGTGTCCGAGGCCAGTCGCCTGGACCTCATGCCGCACATGCAGGTCTTCTATCCTGCCGAGACCAAGGGCCAGCTCTATATTCCCATGGTCAACAACGTCATGCTTGTGGGCTGCGTCATCGTGGTGCTGCTGTTCCAGAGCTCGGCGCACATGGAGGCCGCCTACGGCTTGGCGATTACCCTGACCATGATGTGCACGACGCTGCTGCTCTTCTTCTACTTGCATGTTGATCGCGGCCTTAAGGTCGCCCCGTATGTCTTCGTTGCGTTCTTCCTCATGCTCGAGGGCTTCTTCTTTGTGAGCTCGCTTACCAAGTTCTTCCACGGTGGCTATTTCACCATTCTGATGGCCATGCTCATCATGGGCATTATGGTGTGCTGGTACAACGGCACGGCGGTCGAGCAGCGCCAGTTTACGCTGCTGCCGCTGCGCAGCTACCTGCCGCAGCTCAAGCGCCTGCGCGACGACGACCGTTACGAGCGCATGAGCGACAACGTCGTGTACCTGACCAAGGACACCCATACCGACTACATCGACCGCGATATCGTCTATTCGATCTTGGACAAGCATCCCAAGCGCGCCCGCGCCTGGTGGTTTGTGAATGTCGAGACCATGGACGAACCGCACACCTTTGCCTATTCGGTCGAGACGTTCGGCACCGACTACGTGTTCCGCGTGCATCTGTACCTGGGCTACAAGATCAACCAGCGCGTCAATGCCTACCTGCGTCAGGTTGTTCAGGACCTGGCTGCCACCGGCGAGTTGCCGCCGCAGACGCATGACTACTCGGTCTACAAGGATCCGGGTAACATCGGCACGTTCAAGTTCGTCCTGATCCGTAAGCTTCTGGCGCCCGAAAGCGATGTGGAGCCCAGCGAGCGTACGGCCATCACGCTCAAGTACATCATCCGTCGCGCCGCCGGCACGCCTGCGCGTTGGTACGGCCTGGAGAACTCCAACGTGAGCTTTGAGTACGTGCCGCTGTTCACCAAGTTCAAGGCCGTGAACAAGATGCAGCGCCTGGCCCCCAATGAGCGGCCGTAGTCGACGCTCGAGGTTTGTCTGCGAACGGGCGGGTTTGTATTGACGGGGATTGAGTCCTGGGAGGAAACCATGGATGCAAAGGTGCTTGACGGTTGCGATCTTGCGACCGAGCTGGTGCGTGAGGTACGCGCCGATGCCGCCGAAGATCGGTTCTTTACGAATCGGGCCAACATGGACATGGCCGACCGCGTGATTTCGATCGTGGTGACGGTGCTTGTCGCGGCGTGCGTGTGCGCACTGCTCGCGCACGTGCTGTTTGTCTAACGACCGCAGGTTGCAAAGGCTTTACACTTGGAACCACCACAAGGGGAAACCACCACAAGGGTGCCTGTCCCCTTTGTGGTGGTTTTTGTTTTTGAGAGAGGGGCGGGACGCTGATGGACGTCCGTACGGACGGCGATATTGCCGATAGTTTTTGGTGGCGGCGCACAACGCTGACGCGCCGCACTCCTCTGTATGACGCCTGCGTATCGGTGGGGCTGCTGGTCGCGGCGACGATTGTGGGCGCGCTGCTCGACCATCCGGGTCTCGCGCCGAGCATCATGATCGTCTATGTGTTCGCCGTTCAGCTGTGCGCATTCTTTACCTGGAGTCGCCTGTATTGCTTGCTGAGCTCGGCTGCCGCCGTGGCGCTCTACAACTTTTTGTTTGTCGACCCGCGCTACTCGCTGTCGCTTATCGACCGCGGCTATCCCGGCATGTTCTTCATCATGTTCGTGGTTTCGCTTGTGTCGAGCTCGATTGCGTTGGCCCTGCGCCGCGCCTTGGCACAGGCTGCCGCCAGCGACCGCCGCACGCATATGGTGCTCGAGACCAACCGCATGCTGCAGCGGTGCGCCGATCAGCATCAGATTGTCCATGCCATGGCCACGCAGCTGGCGCGTCTTTCGGGCTGTCCGGTTGTGTGGTACAGCGCCGACGCCGAGGGCGATGACCTGCTGCCGCGTGCGACGTACACGGCCGTGGGCGATGCCGCCCCGGTGCACGAGCTGGCGCCGCAGATGCCGCCGCGGCTCTCGGCGTCCGCCTATGTGGGAACGCCGCTTGACGCCACGTTTGGCGGATCGGCGTTCTATGGCATCTACCTGACGGTTCGCACGGGCGACGGCTTCGTGCGCTCGGGCGACCCCGCCTCGGTGGTGGGCGTGCTGGCTATCGTTGCCGAGCCCGACGTGCTGACACATGAGGAACGGACACTTGCCGATGCCATCGTGAGCGAAGGCGAGCTGGCGCTCGATCGCGCCCGCGCCATGGAGGCCCGCGAAGAAGCGGCGGTGCTCGCCAAAAACGAACAGCTGCGCGCCAACCTGCTGCGCTCCATCTCGCACGATCTGCGCACGCCGCTTACCAGTATTTCGGGAAATGCCGACGTGCTGCTCGATCAGGGCTCGACCGGCACCGCGGTGCTCGATGCCCAGACGCGCCGCGGCCTGCTTCTATCCATTCGCTCGGATGCGCTGTGGCTTAACGCCACCGTCGAGAATCTGCTCGCCATCACCAAACTCGAGGGTGGCGGCATGCATCTGTCGACTACGCTCGAGCTTATGGACGATATCGTCGAGGAGGCGCTGCGCCACGTAAGTCCGGCCGTGCGCGAGCACGACCTTAAGGTGGTGCCGTGCGACGAGCCGGCGCTCGTTAACGTCGATGCGCGCCTGATGGTGCAGCTGGTGGTCAATCTGGTGAACAATGCCATCACCTATACGCCCGCAGGCTCGCATATCGTGATTTCGATTGGCGTCGACGATGGACGCGTGGCGTGCTCGGTGGCCGATGACGGCCCGGGCATTGCGCCCGAGGACCGCGAGCGAATCTTTGAGTCGTTCTACACCGCCAACCACGGTTTGGCCGACAGCCACCGTAGCGTGGGCCTGGGACTTTCGCTCTGCCGCTCCATTGCGCTGGCGCATGGCGGTAGCATAGAGGTTGCCGCGGCGGACCCGCACGGCTCGGTCTTTACGATTGAGCTTCCTGCCGCCGACGTTTCGTTTGATAAGGAGTAGCGCCGTGCCGAACTCTGCCGTAAAACCGCTCATCTTGGTCGTTGAGGACGACCCTGCCGTTCGCAATCTTATTGTTGCTGCGCTCGAGGCGCACGGCTTGCGCCATATGGCCGTGGAGACCGCCCATGCCGCCATCGCCGCCGCCTCGTCGCAGACGCCGAGCATTGTGCTGCTCGATCTGGGCCTGCCCGATATGGACGGCGTCAAGGTGGTGGAGTCGGTGCGCGCATGGTCGGGCATGCCGATTATCGTGGTCTCGGCGCGCAGCGAGGATGCGGACAAGATTCGCGCGCTCGATGCCGGTGCTGACGACTATCTGACCAAGCCGTTTTCGGTCGAGGAGCTGCTCGCGCGTATTCGCACGACGCTCAGGCGCCTTTCGTATGCGCAAACGGGCGGTGTTGCCTCCGAGGGCTCGTTCGATACCGGTGAGCTGCATATCGATTTTGATGCCGGCATCGCCACGATGGATGGCGAGGAACTGCATCTGACGCCGATCGAGTATAAGCTCCTGTGCCTGCTGGCACACAACGCCGACAAAGTGCTGACGCACCAGTTTATCCTGCACGAGATTTGGGGCACGGCAACTAAGAGCGACCTGGCGAGCCTGCGTGTCTTTATGGGCACGCTGCGCAAGAAGATCGAGTCCGATCCCGCGCATCCGCGCTATATTCAAACGCATGTGGGTATCGGTTACCGATTGGTCACCCAAGGCTAGATCGCCGGCCACCATCCCACTATGAGTTGCGGTGAAATACGGTCTATATTTGCCTAATTCCAGGCAAAACAGTCCGTATTCCACCGCAACTTTGTTATTTGCCTTTGGGCTTGCTGGCGTAGAACTTCTTCTTTTTAGGCTTGCCGTTGCCGGCCTGCGCGTGCGCGGGCACTGCCGCGCGAGGCTTACGGGCCTCGGGGTTGCGCAGCTCCTCGGTTCGCTCGGCAATCTCCTCGGCGCTAAAGCCGACCTCGGCCATGGCGTCCTCAATGGGCAGGCGGCGCACGATATAGCAGTGGTGCACCTTCTGGTTACGTGCGAAGTCCTCGGGAATGGTCTGCGCCGTAATGTCCTCCAGCACGACGCCCGCGCGCGCGAGCTTGCGCGTTTCGGGGCGGAAGCCGCGCAGGTTGCAGCTGAAGATGGCATGGCCGCCCTGCGCGAGCAGGCGAGATACGCCGGCCAAAAGCTCAACATGGTCGCGCTGGACATCCCAGGTACGGCGGCCCATCTTTGACGAGTTCGAGAACGTGGGCGGGTCGACAAAGATCAGGTCCCAGCGGTTGCGCGTCTGGCGCTGGTCGCGAATCCAGGCAAGCACGTCGTCGCGCACAAAATGATGCTGCGGCCCCACAAAGCCGTTCTGGCGCATGTTGCGCTCGGCCCAGTCCAGATAGGTGTTGGAGAGGTCGACCGTCACGGTCTCCTCGACGCCGCCATCGGCCGCGTAGCAGGTGGCAGTGCCGGTGTAGGCGAACAGGTTGAGGAAGCGGCGCGCCTGTTTGGCGTGCTCGCGCACTAGGTTGCGGGTGACGCGGTGATCCAGGAAGATGCCCACATCCAGATAGTCGTCAAAGTTGACGGCAAAGGTGAGGCCGCCCTCTTCGATGAGCGGCAGACGACGGCGTGCGATATTGGCACGCTCGCCCGATGCGCCCTTGCCGGCGCCCTGCTTGCCGTACTGCGAGCCGCCGCGCGAACGCATGCGGGCCTTGGCGTGCACATGCTCGGCCGGAACATCCAGGATGCGCGGCGCGATGGCCAAGATGTCGAGCATACGGGCCTGGGCCAGTGCGGGGTCGATGGTCTTGGGCGCGGCGTATTCGGCGATGACGAGCCAGCGGCCCGGCGTCTGCGGGCAACCCTCGTACAGGTCGATGGCAGCGGAGTAGTCGGGCAGGTCGGCATCGTAGACGCGGTAGCAGCTCACGCCCTCGCGCTTTGCCCACTTTCGACGCAGACGGGCGTTCTTGCGCAGGCGGTTGGCGAACTGCTCGGACTCCGGGATGAGCACGGGCAGCGGCTTGCCGTCGCCCAGGTCGAGCGTGGCGGTAGGTTCGGGCATGAGGGTGTCGGCGGCTTCGCCTTGGGCATCTGCGGTCTGCTCCTCGGCATCCGCACTGGTCGAAGCTTCAAACGCCGCGGCAGCTTGGTCGAGCGAAGGCCAGACTTCGACGGTCGCCTCCTCGTTATTGGGCATGACGGCGATCGAGCGCTCGGGCTCGGCGTGGAGCGCGCGGGCCAGCAATCCGTCGCGGGTGAGCGCGGCGACCGGCGCCGCGGTAAGCTCGGGCGCGCGGCGCAGCTCACCGACCAGCGTCATGGCGTCGTGCATAAGCGACAGCGGCGTCTCGGTCGTATCCGCGACCACGGCAGCACCGGCGACGGCGCCCGCGTGGTCCAGTACGGTGGCAGATTTGGCAGCGCAAAAATCGACAAAGCGCTTGTAGCCGGCACACTTGACCATGCGCTCAGCGGTCTTGCGGGCGGCGGGGTCGATGTCTACGGCCACGATGCGTGCCTGGCGCTCGCGTGCTGCCGCCTCGCGCTCGCGTGCCTCGGCAAGCAACTGCTCCCACAGAGCGGCGTCGTGCAACTGCCAGCCCTCAAAGCCCCAGTGCTCGCGTGCGGCGCCCGGGGCGCGGTCGGTCAGAATATTCACGGCCTCCAGCAGCAGGCCGCCGCCGGCGCACGAGGCGTCGACCAGCGTGGGCAGGGCTTCGTTTTCGTAATCATCGGCCGTCAGCTCGCGCTCGCACAGCGCGGTCCAGCCGACCTGCGCCAGCACCAGGGCGGCGTAGTCGGGGCGCAGCACGTGCGCACCCTCGCCGGCGCGGGTCGCTGCGGGCGGCAGGCGTTTGAACAGCGGGTCGCCCGAAAGGTCCAGGCTGATGCTCGCGCGACGCTGGCGCAGCGAAAGCAGCAGGTGAACGTCGGGGTCGGCGGCATCGACATCGGCGCGACGGCCCGTGGTCTCGGCCAGACGGTCGCACAGCGCGTCCTTGGCGCGCAGGGCCGAGAAGCGCGTGTTGCGCAGCTGCTCGGTCACGCCGCGGGCTGTGATGGCGATGCTGGCGCCGGGGCGGACGATGTTCTCCCAGGCGATGTCGTAAACGCTATCGTACAGCTCGTCGGCATCCTGCGCCTCAAAGCGCCCGAGTACCACGAACACGCGGCTCGCCAGGCGCGACCACAGACAGGCGCGGTAGCCTTCTTCGAGCTCGCCCTCAAATGTAGCGCGGCCTTTCAGGCGGCGGACATGCGAAAGTCCGAGGCGTTTAAGCTCATCGGCGAGTGCGGACTCAAAGCCCTCGGGGCAGCTTGCGTAAAATTCCATGGGTGACCTCTCTGGTTGCGTCGCTCCATTATATGATGGATGCTTCGTTTGCCCTTATCCTCGAAAGGAACCCATATGATTGATGCGTGCCCCGATTCCGCCGTGCTCTTTTTTGACGTGGACGGCACGCTGACGTCGTTCGATCCCGACAACATGACCGATAAGGACTTTTCGGCGGTTCGTCCCTCGCAGACGGTGGTTGAGGCGTTCCGTGCACTGCGCGATGCAGGGCACAAGGCATTTATCTGCACGGGTCGTCCCCTGTGGCTCATCGCGGACAGCTTGCGTGCGCTCGACCCCGCGGGCATCGTTGCCATGGCAGGCGCCACGCTCGAGGTCGAGGGCCGCGTGGTGCATGAGGACTGCTTTGACGAAGACATTGTTGCGGAGCTCGCTCGCCGTATGGTCGCGGCAGGGATTGAAGCCTTTTTCGAGACCAACGTGGCTACTTTTGCCCTGGAACCCGCGGGCGTTGAGCAGTCGTCTCTGATCGGCACTTCTGTGGTGCACAGCACCGAGGAAATGCGCGTCGACGGCCGTCTGCGCGTGGGCAAGGTAGGCATCGTCGCGAGCGACCTGGCTCGCGTAGCCAACGATGATGGCTTTATCGATCGCGAGTTTGAGCTGTGCAACACCGGTGGTCAGAATCGCGAGCTGAGCCCCAAGGGCATCGACAAGGGCGTGGGCGTGGCGCGAGCGCTGGAATACCTGGGTCGCACCGGCAACGCGCGCACCTTTGGCTTCGGCGATTCGGGTAACGACCTGGGCATGCTCGCTGCGGTCGAGACGGCTGTCGCCATGGGCAACGCCATGCCCGAGGTCAAGGCGGTCGCCGGCTACGTGACCGACGATGTCGCACACGACGGCACCGTCACAGCGATGCAGCATTTCGGCCTCATCTAATGAATCCCGCGTTCTGACGTTTGCTCAAACTGCGACTCTTTGCTTTTGCATGCTCAATCGATTTATCAATCCAAACACTGAGGTGTTTATACCGTTCGCCGAGAAGATAAAAACCCGCAGTTCACGCCTTGATAAACATAGGTAAAGTGTTTAGCAGTTTATCGGCCGTATGCTAACGAAAGGAATCAGGCAGATGGCAATCAAGGTGTTCGCTGACGGTGCAAACCTCGAGGGCATGCTCGACATGTACGAGAACGGCAACGTTCAGGGTTTCACGACCAACCCGTCCCTTATGAAGAAGGGTGGCGTGACGGATTACCGCGCGTTTGCCAAGGAGGTTCTGGCTCACATCACCGATGTGTCCGTCTCGTTTGAGGTCTTTGCCGATGACGTCGAGACCATGGAGGTCGAGGCCCGCGAGATCGCTACCTGGGCCGACAACGTCTACGTCAAGATTCCGTGCGTGACCACCAAGGGCGAGTCCACCGCCGAGCTGGTCCGCAAGCTTTCGGCCGATGGCATCAAGGTCAACGTCACCACTATCTTTACGCCCGAGCAGGTCGACGAGATGGTCGAGGCCGTTGACGCCGAGACGCCGTCCATCATCTCGCTCTTTGCCGGCCGTATCGCCGACACCGGCGTCGACCCCATTCCGTTTGTGACGGAGTCGGTCAAGAAGGCCGCCGCTAAGCCCAACTGCGAGGTCCTGTGGGCGTCCACGCGTGAGCTTATCAACATTTACCAGGCCGAGGCCTGCGGTTGCCAGATCATCACGGTGCCCAACAGCATCCTGGCCAAGCGCAAGAACATCGGTCGCGACCCGTACGAGGTCTCGCTCGACACCGTCCACGGCTTTGCCAAGGATATCGCCTCGCTCGGCTTCCATATCCTGCCGTAACGCGAACACTGGCTGCGCCGAGGGTTGTTCGCCCCGGCCTTTCCTTTCCCTATCGCTCACGCGCTTCGCGAGGGTCGCGCTAGGCAAAGGAAAGGCCGGGGCTGCCGACACGAACTTGTCGGTAGGTTGGCGATTGGCTTCCATATCTTGCCGTGGACAAAGGTGCCCCCGCCTGCGACGTGCACAATTGAGAGTATTCAGCAAGGTAAAGGTCTTTACCAGCTAGATAAAGCACGGAACAACCCCCGTTTTGGCTCTAATGTCGCTAAAACGGGGGCTGTTTTTGACTTTATTGCCTCTGAGGGGCGTTCGGAGCGGCAGAAATTGCAGAATACTCGCGATTTTGCACATCGCGAGAGGGGGGGCCTTGCTTTAGGTGGTTTACTTCCCCTGCACCATGGTGAGCGAGATCTTCTTGCGGTCGCGATCGACCTTTTCCACCCACACCTTTACCGTGTCGCCGACGCGTACCACGTCGCTCGGGTGCTTGACGAAGCGGTTGGCCAGCTTGGAGATGTGTACGAGGCCGTCCTGGTGCACGCCCACGTCGACGAAGGCGCCAAAGTCCACAACGTTGCGCACCGTGCCCTTGAGCTCCATGCCGGGCTCCAGGTCATCGATGGAAAGTGCCGAGCGGCTAAAGACCACCTCGGGCGCGTCGTCGCGCGGGTCGCGGCCGGGCTTCTTGAGCTCGTTGACGATGTCGATGAGCGTGAGGGTGCCGCAGTCCAGGTCGCTTGCCAGCGCCGAGATGCTGCCCAGACGGCGCTCAATGTCGGGCACGCCGCCACGGCTGAGCTCGCTGGCTTTAACGCCTGCGCGCTCCAGGACGGACGTGGCCACCTCGTAGCTTTCGGGGTGGACGCTCGTCGCGTCGAGCGGGTTCTTGCCACCGCTGATGCGCAGGAAGCCCGCGGCGTTGAGATATGCCTTGGGCCCCAGTTTGGGGACCTTCTTAAGCTGGCGGCGATCGGTAAAGGCACCGTTTTCCTCGCGGTAGGCCACGATGTTCTTGGCCACGCTCGGCGTAATGCCCGATACGTATCCCAGCAGGCTCGCGCTCGCGGTGTTCACGTCGACACCCACGCGGTTGACGACGTCCTCCACCACGTGGCCCAGGGTGCGCGAGAGCTCGGCCTGGTCAAGGTCGTGCTGGTACTGGCCCACGCCGATGGACTGGGGCGGAATCTTGACGAGCTCTGCCAGTGGGTCCTGCAGGCGGCGGCCCAGGCTCATGGCGCCGCGCACGGTGACGTCCAGGTCGGGATACTCCTGGCTCGCGAGCTCGGAGGCGGAGTACACCGACGCGCCGGCCTCGTTAACAATGGTGTATCGCAGCCCAGGCGCCTGCTCGGCAATGAACTCCGAGACGACTTCCTCGGTCTCGCGGCTGGCGGTGCCGTTGCCGATGACGACGGTGTTGACACCATCCTTTTTGACGAGGCGGGCGAGCTCGCGTTTGGTGCCGGCGACGTCATGGCGCGGCTTGGTGGGGTAGACCACGCCGTGGTCGAGTAGCTTGCCGGTCTCGTCCATGACGGCGACCTTGCAGCCGGTGCGGTAGCCCGGGTCGAGCGCGAGCACGCGGGCACCGCGGACGGGGCGGGCCGAGAGCAGGCCCTCAAGATTCTTGGCAAAGACGTTGATGGCCTCGGTCTGCGCACGGACGGTGAGTTTGGCGCGGGCCTCGCGCTCCAGCGAGGGGGCCATGAGGCGCTTGTAACCGTCGGCGATGGCGGCGTCAAAGACGGGCGCGAACACGCCCTGGCGACGGGGCCAGCGGCTGCCGAGGCGCGCCGTGGCAGCGGCGCCGTCGACGTTCACGCGCACGCGGAGTTTGCCCTCGCGCTCACCGCGGTCGATAGCCAGCACGCGGTGGTTGGGTATACGGCGCAGCGGCTCATCATAGCTGTAGTACGGCTCGTAGGGAGTTTTTTCGGCGGGGTCGGTGGCCTCGACGACGATATCGGCGGTGTTTTGCGTAAAGGCGCGCAGGTCGGCGACGTTCTCGGGGTCCTCGGCCACCGTCTCGGCTACGATGTCGGCGGCGCCGGCGAGCGCCTTCTCGGGCGTGTCGAAGCCGGCCTCCTCGTTGACGTATTCCGCGGCGGCGTCGAGCGCGCTGCCCTTGGCCGAGGCCTGCATGATGATCATGTTGGCGAGCGGCTCTAGACCTGCCTCGCGGGCCTTCTGCGCGCGGGTCATGCGCTTTTTGCGGTAGGGCTTGTAGAGGTCCTCGACACGCTGGAGCTGCGTGGCCTCGCGAATCTGCTGTTCGAGTTCGGGCGTGAGCTTGCCCTGGGCGTCGATGAGCAGAATGACGTCCTCTTTGCGCTGCTCAAGATTGCGCAGGTAGGACAGGCGCTCGTCGAGCGCGCGCAGGGCGACGTCGTCCATGCCGCCCGTTGCTTCCTTGCGGTAGCGCGAGATAAAGGGGATGGTGTTGCCCTCATCGATGAGCTTGACGGCAGCCTCGACGTTGGCGGCCTTAAGGTTGAGCTCGCGGGCGAGCTGGGCGATAAGATCCATGGGACTCCTTGCGTTTAAGGTGCGTTTGCAGCACAGGGCTACCAAGGATACCACCCGTCCCAAAAGACTGTTTTGGGGTTGCGCCACGAAAGGGGCCTATCTACTACGTTTGAACCGTATGGGTCGACCATCCCCCGGTTTTCCGAAAATCGGCAAGCCGTCTACCTGCGGTTTTAATTTCGCGAAATTCGGCATGGTTGAGGGTAATCGGTTAAACGTAGTAGATAGGCCCATTTGGTGGCGAACGAATCAAGCCGAGGTGCAAAATAGCCCCCGCCCCAGAAAAATCGTCGTTAAGGTAGCAAAAAGCCCCGCGGGCAGGAGGCTGCTCGCGGGGCAAAGAAGAGGGGCATATTTGTGGCGGACCGAGGGGTTCGGCATGGGGTTTCTGCCGCGGCCGCTCTTAAGGCATTACAGCTCGACGAGCTGGCCGGTCTCGGCGGCCTCCTTGATGGCGTTAAGCAGCGTGAGCGTCTTAACGTTGTCGGCGGGGGTCACGACGGGCTCGACCTCGCGGCGAACGACCTTCACAAAGTGCTTGAGCTGCATCTTGTGCGGCAGCGCCGGGTCGACGGCCGGAATCTCCATCTGCAGCGGCTTGTGCCAGTTGGAGGCTCCGTCGTAGGAGAACTGGTGCAGGCGGGGCAGCGAAAGGGCACCCAAGGTTCCGCCAATAAAGTAGGCGTCGGCGTCGAAGGGGCGGTACTGCGGATCCTCGCGAGCGGTGGCCTCCCAGTTCCAGGGGCTGGCGGTGGCGTCGGAGATGGTCATGCTCGCAAGCGCGCCATCGGCAAAACGGACGTTGACCACGGCGGAGTCCTCGGTCTCAAAACCGCGGGCGGCGCTGGACTGCATGCCCTGGACGGCAACGGGCTCGCCCAGCAGGTAGCGGAGCAGGTCGACGTCGTGCACCAGGTTGACCAGGATCGGGCCGGCACCCTTCTTGCGGCGCCACTCGACATCGAAGTACTCGTCATTCTTATAGATCATGTAGTGGAAGCTCGACACGGTGAGCTTGCCCAGCTCGCCGGCCTCGATGATCTCCTTGGCCTTGTTGACGAAGGGATTGTGGCGACGGTGCTGACCCACGAGCACGGGCACGCCAGCGGTCTCGGCCTCGGCGGCGAAGGCCTGGGCATCCTCCAGGTCGTTGGAGATCGGCTTTTCGACCAACGGCACGATGTTGCGTTTCACAGCCTCGCGGGCAACGCCCAGGTGTAGGTCGTTGGGCGTGGCGATGATGACGGCCTCGGGCTTGACCTCGTCCATCATCTGGGCGGGATCGGTATAAAACGGCACGCCGGCGGCCTCGGCCGTGGCGCGGGCGCCCTCAAAGGCGTCGGCGATGGCGACGAGCTCGGCCTCGGGCTCCTCGGTGACAAAGCGGATGTGGTTGCGGCCCATGGCGCCGGCGCCGATAACGGCAATGCGGACGGGGTTGAGCTCAGACATTTCGACTCCTTAATACTGGTGGCGGTGGAATGCGGCAAGGGGGCGGTCCTTGCCGCATCAAGCAAAACTAGGCGGACTTCTTCTTGCTGTCGGAGACCATCATGTAGACGGTGAGCACGACGGCGATTGCGGCGATTACGATGGCACCGTAGAAGGACTGCTGGTAGGCGGCGCTGCCGGCCTCGGCGTGATACAGCACGGCGGTGATGGGCTGGCTGATCCAGGTGGAGGCGGCGTAACCCAAAAACATGATGCCGTAGTTGACGCCGATGTTGCTGGTGCCGAAGGCGCCACCGGTGAGCGGCGGGTAGATGACGAGCAGGGCGCCAAAGCTAAAGCCGAGCAGGGCGAGCGCCACAAAGAACATGCTCTGCGTAAAGCTCATCGACATGATGACGAGCGCGACGATGGTGACGACAAGGCTGATGAGCAGCGACTTATAGGCGCCGAGCTTGTCGATGATCTGGCCAAAGGACAGACGACCGACCAGGTTGGCGCAGGTGTTGACGGAGACGACCACACCGCCGAGGGCGACGGCCGCGGCGCTCGTGGGGTCGGCGAAGAGCTGGACGGCGGCGATGGAGGCAACCTTGCCGACGAGCAGGGTGCCCGCGGTGGCGGCAAAGGCGAAGGTGACGATGAGAACCCAGAAGCGCGGGGTCTTGACCATCTCGCCCGGAGTGAGGTCACCGAAGGTGCCGGCATGCGCGCCACCCTTGGGGGCCTCGAAGCCCTCGGGCAGCCAGCCGGCCTCGGGGGCCTTCAGGAACAGGGCGGAGGCGGCGATCGTCACAAAGAAGATGACGCCGAGTGCCTTGAGGGCGCCAAAGATGCCCAGGCTCGGGATGAGTAGCGAGGCGAGTACCGGGGACAGCACGGCGGGACCGGCGGTCGAAGCGGCCAGGGTGATGCCGGAGGCGAGACCCTTCTTGTCGATGAACCACTTTTGGCCGGTGGTGAGCGCCGGGTTGTAGCCCAGGCCGTTGCCGACAGCGGCGACGAGCGAGAACCACAGGTAGAACTGCCACGGCTCGGTGACGGTGCCGGACATGAACCAGCCCAGGCCGTAGCACACGGCGGCAGCGATCACGACGTTGCGCGGGCCGATCTTATCGGAGATGCGGCCGGCGAAGATGCCCGTCACGGCCATGATGGTCTGGAAGACGGGGAAAGCCCAGGTAAGGGCGCTCGACCACTCGGGGTAGACGGCGAGCAGGTTCTTGCTCACGACGGAATACAGCGCGATGGAGCTGATGAAGAACATGGTGACGCACGCGGCGGAAAGCACGACGGCGCGACCCTTGTTGGAGTTGGTGGAAGCCATTGGACTCTTTCTAATCGATACGGGGGAGGAGCGGGCGTGTCCGCGGGACCTCCCTGCCAGGTTGGTTTACTGGTCGGTCGGCTTGGCGACACCGGACTCATCGGACCAAAGCTCGACACCCTTGTTCTTAAGGTAGTTGTCGGCATAGGCGCGACGGCCGCCGGGCTTGGCGGTGAGGTCGCCCATCATGTTGGAGAAGCCGCCGTCGACCTTGATGGCGTCGCCGGTGGTAAAGTCCGAGCGCGTGGACGCCAGGAACATGACGGCGTTGGCGATATCGCTGACCTCGCCGATGCGGCGCGTGGCGATCAGACGGCTGCGGCTCTTTTCGACCTCGGGGTCGGCGTAGAAGTTGGCCGACATCGGGGTCTTAACGAAGCAAGGCTCGACGCAGTTGGAGCGGACGCCGTAGGGGCCCCACTCGGCGGCGAGCATCTTGGACATCATGTTGACGCCGGCCTTGGTGGAGCTGTACACGCCCGAGAACGTCTCGGGGGAGTGGCTGGCGACGGTCGAGATGTGCACCAGGCGACCCTGGCCGGCCTTGATCATCTCGCGACCAAAGCGCTGCGAGGTGATGAAGTAGCCGGTGAGGTTGACGTTGAGCACCTGCTCCCAGTCGCTCAGCGGCAGGTCCTCCATAGCGGCAAAGCGCAGGATGCCGGCGGTGTTGACGAGGACGTCGACGCGGCCGAAGTTGGCGATGGTGGCGTCGACAGCAGCCTGAACCTCGGCCTCGTCGGTGGCGTTCATCTTGTAGCCCTCGGCGTGGATGCCAAACTCGGCAGCGAGGTCGGCGGCAGCGGCCTTGACCTTCTCCTCGTCCAGGTCGAGCATGACGACGTTGGCGCCATTGCGGGCGAACTCGCGGCAGATCTCGGCGCCCATACCGCCGAGCGCGCCAGTCACGGCGCAGACATCGCCCTCGAGCTTAAGCCAATTGCTCATAGGAACTTCCCTTCTTGTGCCTCCCGGTGGGTCGCTCCCATTAACCGACCCACGTGGTTTTCGCTGGTTATCGTATGCTTTGCATTTGCGCAGGTGAATTGCATATTTGTTAGAATGTCGTTAACCGTAGGTTTACACCGTGCGATGCAGTTTATTCTCAATTGAGCGCGTGACCTGCGAAAACAACCCCCTGTGGCACCATGCGGTCACGGGCGCGAAAACGGGAGATTGACGTGTACGATCGACGACTTGAGGCCATATCGGCCGCCGCGGAGCTGGGAAGCTTCTCGCGTGCGGCGGCAAAGCTGCGCGTGTCGACGCCGGCGCTCGTCAAGCAGGTATCGGGTTTTGAGGCGGAGTTCGGTATTACGCTGTTCGAGCGCTCGCATTCGGGCGTCAAGGTGACGCCGGCGGGTGCTCTGCTGGTGGACGACGCGCGCTCGATCATGCGCCAGTCCGAGGACGCCCTGCGCCGTGCCCGACGTGCGGCGGGCGATGGCGGTGCCGTACGCCTGGGCGTGTCGATGATGTGCCCGGGGCGCCAAACGCTGTCGATGTGGACGGGCATCCACGATCTGGAGCCGTCGCTGCGATTTGAGATCGTGCCGGTAAGCGACCTCTACGACGAGCGCGAGACAGTCATGCGCAGCTTGGGACGCGAGGTCGATGTGGTGCAGTCGAGTTTTTCTACCCCACGCTGGGGTGATGCCTGCCAAAAGCTCCGCATTGTCAACGTGCCGTTTTATATCGACCTACCGCGCACGAGTCCGCTGGCGCGCAAGACGCGCATCACAGTCGCCGACTTGGAAGGCATGCGCCTGCGCGTGCTCCGTCACGGCAACGACGCTATGGACAGCCTGCGTATCGATCTGTTGGCCGACGGCGGCGTGGATGTGATCGACGTGGATAGCTTCGACTTTGCGCTCTTTAACGAGGCGGAGGAAAAGGGTGACGCGGTGCTCACCTGCGGAGCGTGGTCGGGGGTGCACCCGGCCTTTGTGGGCGTGCCGTTCCTGTGCGGACGCGAGGTGCCGGTCTTTCTGCACTACCCGCTCGAGCCAACTCTCCAAGTACAAAAATTCGTCAACGCCATGGCTCAGCTTCTCAAATAGCTCATTTGGGACGGGGCTTTTTGACTACTTTTGCCGCCCTTACAAAACGAGGCCCTGGCCAAACGGCCAGGGCCTCACCACTTCTTTTTAGGCTGCGAGAAAAGACTGCGCGTAGGGGCTGTTTTGAGCTACTCCAGCTCAAACGCTCCGGTGTAGAGCTGGTAGTAATACCCGCGCTTGGCTATCAGCTCGTCGTGGTTACCGCGCTCGATAATGCGGCCATGGTCCAGACAGATGATCGCGTCGGAGTTGCGCACGGTGGACAGGCGGTGCGCGATGACAAACGTCGTGCGGCCCTCCATGAGCTTATCCATGCCTGCCTGCACGATGGCCTCGGTGCGGGTGTCGATGGAGCTCGTGGCCTCGTCCAGAATCATTGCCGGCGGATCGGCGACGGCAGCGCGTGCGATCGAAATCAGCTGGCGCTGGCCCTGCGACAGCTGGGCGCCGTTGCCGGTGAGCATGGTGTCGTAGCCGTCGGGCAGGCGGGTGATAAAGTCGTCCGCGCCCGCGAGCTTTGCCGCCGCGATGCACTCCTCGTCGGTCGCATCCAGGTTGCCGTAGCGGATGTTATCCATCACGGTGCCGGTGAACAGGTTCACGTCCTGCAGCACCACGCCCAGCGAGCGGCGCAGATCGGCCTTGCGGATCTTGTTGACGTTGATGCCGTCGTAGCGGATCTTGCCGTCGGCGATGTCATAGAAGCGGTTGATGAGGTTGGTGATGGTCGTTTTGCCCGCACCGGTGGCGCCGACAAACGCGACTTTCTGGCCCGGCTTGGCAAACACGGACACGCCGTGCAGCACCTCGTGGTCGGGCGTGTAGCCAAAGTCGACGTTGTCCATGACCAGGTCGCCGCGCAGCGGCACGTACTCGATCTCGCCGGTTGCGCGGTGCGGATGTTTCCACGCCCACATGCCGGTGTGGTGGTCGGCCTCCTCGAGCTGCCAGGTATCGGGGTTCACCTGCGCGTTGACGAGCGTCACGTAGCCTTCGTCGGTCTCGGGCTTCTCGTCGATGAGCTCAAAGATGCGGTCGGCGCCGGCGAGGCCCATGACCACGGCGTTGATCTGCTGCGAGATCTGACCGATCTGTCCGCAGAACTGCTTGGTCATGTTGAGGAACGGCACCACGACGGCGATGGACAGCGCCATGCCCGAGATGCTCAGGTTGGGCACGCCCAGCGCCAGGAAAATGCCGCCGGCAAGGGCCACCAGCACGTAGAGCAGGTTGCCCAGGTTCATAAGGATAGGCATGAGGATGTTGGCGTACATGTTGGCCTTCTGCGAGACCTCGAAGAGCTTTTCGTTGCGCTCGTCAAAATCGGCCTCGGCGGCAGACTCGTGGCAGAATGCCTTGACGACCTTCTGGCCGTTCATGACTTCCTCGATATGGCCCTCGACAACGCCGAGCTCGGTCTGCTGCGCAATAAAGAAGCGCGCGGAGTTGGAGCCGAGCAGCTTGGTCATAAAGGTCATAAAGGCGACGCCGGCCACAATGACCAGGCACATCCACACGCTGTAGTACAGCATGATAAAGAACACCGTGACGATGACGATGGTCGTCATGAGCAGGTTGGGCAGCGACTGGCTGATCATCTGGCGCAGCGTGTCGATGTCGTTGGTGTAGTGGCTCATGATGTCGCCGCGCTGGTGCGTGTCGAAGTAGCGAATCGGCAGGTCCTGCATGCGGTTGAACATCTTCTCGCGCAGCTTCTCGAGTGAGCCCTGCGTGACGATGGCCATGGCGCGGTTCCAGAAGAGCGAAGACAGGATGCCGACGCCGTAGATGCAGGCGAGGGTGGTCACGAGCTGTGCGATCTTGGGCTGTGCAGCTTCCCAATCGCCCGACTGCCACGATTCGCTAATAATCTGCAGGGCGCTCTGAAGGAAGGTCGCGCCGATGGAGTTGATGATGGCGCAGAGCACCACGCCGACGACGACGAGGGGCAAAAGCACGGGGTAGAAGCCAAAGAGCGTCTTGATGAGGCGCGACATGGTGCCACCCTTGCGGTTGAGCGCGCGCTCGGCGGTCGTTGCCTTACTCATGTGCCTCGCCTCCTTCCTGGGTCTGAGCTTGTGTTGCGGATGCCTCGGTGTCGGCTTCGACGGCCTCTTCGCCCTCGGCAGACATCTTGTTCTGCGAGGTGAAGGTCTCGCGGTAGATCTCGCTCGTCTTGAGCAGCTCGTCATGGTTGCCGATCTGCGCGATACGGCCACCCTCCATGACGATGATGCGGTCTGCGTCCTGCACGGAGCTGATGCGCTGGGCGATGATGAGCTTGGTCGTGTTGGGCAGATAGCTTGCCAACCCTGCGCGAATCTTGGCGTCGGTCTTGGTGTCGACGGCGCTGGTGGAGTCGTCCAGGATTAAGATCTTGGGGCGACGCAGCAGGGCACGCGCAATGCACAGGCGCTGCTTCTGACCGCCGGAAACATTGGAGCCGCCCTGTTCGATCCAGGTGTCATAGCCCTTGGGGAAGCCATCGACAAACTCATCGGCGCAGGCCAGATGTGCCGCCTCGCGGACTTCCTCGTCGGTGGCGTTCGGGTCGCCCCAGCGCAGGTTCTCGGCAATGGTGCCGCTAAACAGTACGTTTTTCTGCAGCACCATGGCCACCTGGTGGCGCAGGGCGTCCAAGTCGTAGTCGCGCACGTCCATGCCGCCCACGCGCACGGTGCCCTCGGTGGCGTCGTACAGGCGGGCGATGAGGTTAACGAGCGTGGACTTGGCCGAGCCGGTACCGCCGATGATGCCGATGGTTTCGCCGCTCTTAATGTGCAGGTCGATATCGTCGAGCGCCTGGCGCTTTGCATGCGCGGAATACTTAAAGCTCACGTGGTCAAAGTCGATGGAACCGTCGGCAACCTCGAGCACGGGCTCGGCGGGATCGGCGATCGTGGGCTCGGCGGCCAGCACCTCGGTAATGCGGTGCGCCGATTCGTCGGCCATGGTCACCATGACAAAGATCATCGACAGCTGCATCAGGCTCATGAGGATCGCGAAGCCATAGGTAAAGATCGAGGAGAGCTGGCCCACGTCGAACAGCGTGCCCTGGCTCGTGATGATGAGCTTGGATCCCAGGTAGATGATGACGACAAATGCGCCGTTGACGCAGATGTTCATCATGGGGTTGTTAAAGGCGAGCAGCTTCTCGGCGCGGGTGAAGTCCATCTGGACGTCGCGCGCGGCGGTGGCGAACTTCTCCTTCTCAAAGTCTTCGCGCACATAGCTCTTGACCACGCGCATGCCGGTGACGTTTTCCTCGACGGACTCGTTAAGGGCGTCGTACTTGTGGAACACGCGCGAGAAGATGGGGCGTACCTTAAAGATGATAAAGAACAGTCCAAAGCCCAGCAGCGGAATGATGACCAGGTAGACCATGGCAACGCTGCCGCCCATGATAAATGCCATGGTAAAGGCGAAGATCAATACCAGCGGCGCGCGCACGGCGATGCGGATGATCATCATAAAGGCCTGCTGCACGTTGTTGATGTCGGTGGTCAGGCGCGTGACGAGCGAGGAGCTCGAGAACTCATCGATGTTGGCAAAGCTGAACGTCTGGATCTTGTAGAACAGGTCGTGACGCAGGTTCTTGGCGAAGCCGCAACTCGCATGGCTGCAGGTGACGCCGGCAGCGGCACCGAAAGCAAGCGACGTCAGCGCGATGAGCACCAAAAAGCCTGCGGTGGGAAGCATCTCGGCTACGGTGGCGCCGTCTTTGATGGCGTCGATCAGGTTGGCGGTGATAAATGGAATCAGCATCTCGCAGAGCACCTCGCCAAGTACGAGCAACGGCGTGGCAACGGTGACTTTCATATAGTCGCGGATGCTGCCCATGAGGGTTTTAATCATCCAGTTCCTCCCAGGTTACACGGATTTTATCGAGCATTTCGGCGAGGTCTTCGCGCTCGTCGTGGGTGAGGGCACTAAAGGCCCGCTCTCTAAAGCGGATGCGGGCCGCCTGGTCGATGCGGGCGTTTTCTCGGCCGGTTTCGGTCAGGCGAATGGTGAGTTGCCGTCGATCTTTGGGGTTACGGCTGCGCTCAATGAGGCCGTTGACCTCGAGCTTGGACAGGATCTCGGAAAGCGACCCCGGCTTGAGGTCAAAGTGCATGCCGAGTTCCTGCTGCGACATCTCGCCGCCGGGCTGCTTGGCCAGCAGGCAAATGATGGGCGCCTTGCCGGACACGCCTCCGCCATGAAAATGCATGTAATGGCCGCAAAAACCCAGGCCGCTCAGGATGCGCTTGGCAAGCTTGTCTTCCGAGCTAACCGCTTCGGGTACATCCGCCGACTGTGACGGGTCGCCGCCGGGCTCGTGCGAACAAAGGTTAAGAAGTTCATCGCACATGAATTAGTGTTGCTCCTTTCTTTAGTTAGGTAGTGGAATTGTTTTGTGCCTAACCAATCTAGGAGCATGAGAAATGAATGTCAAGGTACCAAACTTATTAAGTTACGGCGTTTTGCCAAACGCCGTAACCGCTCGACGCTGCAAACGCTCCTAAGCGGCAATCTGGCGTTCAATCGTCGTGCATGGCCACAAGGCCTATGCCCTCCTCTTTCACGCCACCTTGCTCGCTTAGGAACGTTTTCGCTGTCCGTCCTCAACCTGTGATTCCGCCACGGTCCGTTTCGGTGCATGCAATCCCTTGGGGACGGAGGAAAAGGGATCATTTTCCGTAACCTTTCCGCAACAATTTACCCTTCGCGCTGCTCGACTCCGCTCACAACGTCCCCTGCGCTACACTTAGTCGCACTGTGGCGCTGCTGCGCCGTGCCCGAACCAAGGGAGACCCTCATGAAGAACACTCAGCTGCTGCTGATCAACGATATGTGCGGCTACGGCAAGGTCGCGCTTTCCGCCATGCTGCCGGTGCTGTCGCACATGGGCTACCGCATCCACAACCTGCCGACGGCACTTGTGTCCGATACGCTCAACTATCCCAAGTTCTACATCCACGACACCACCGAGTACGTGCGCCAGAGCCTCGCCATCTGGGAGGAGCTCGGCTTTGAGTTCGACGCCATCTCTACCGGCTTTATCGTGACCGAGGAAGAGACGCGCATCATTTCGGACTTCTGCCACCGTCGCGCGCAAAAGGGTACCAAGGTGTTCGTCGACCCCATCATGGGCGACAACGGCAAGCTCTACGCCGGCGTGCCCGAGTCCACGATCGGTCTCATGCGCAGCCTGCTCGAGTGCGCCGACTATGCGGTGCCAAACTACACCGAGGCGTGCCTGCTCACCGATACGCCCATTGCCGAGCAAATCACGCCCGATGAGGGCCGCACTCTTGTGGATGCCGTGCGTGCCCTGGGCGCCAAGTCGGTGGTCATTACGAGCGCTGTGGTCGACGGTGCGAATGTCGTCATCGGTTACGACCATGTGGCGGGGGAGTACTTCACGATTCCCTTCGACCTGATCCCGGTCTATTTCCCGGGCACGGGCGACACGTTCTCGGCGGTGCTCGTCGGCCGCGTTATGGCAGGTTGGAGTCTGCAGCGCGCGACGTCCGATGCCATGCGCGTGGTGGCTGAGCTTATCGAGCGCAATGCCGACCAAGAGGATAAGTCGGCTGGCCTTCCCATCGAGGCCTGCCTGGACGTGATTGACCATGAGTAATGCTGGCGAGGGCGGCGCCAAGCCTGCGGGCGGGGGCAAGCCGCTCGGCGCGCCGCGTGGCAAGCGTCCGCGTATCCGCGTGAGCTGCGTGGACCAGCTGGGTGCGTGCCGCTGCCACCATGGTCACAAACCGGGCGACGTCTTCGACTTTGACCGCGACCGCGGCAAGATGTGTGCCATGGCCTGCCATGTGGGCTTTCCCTATATCGATATCCTGCGCTATGGCGGAACCGTGCCTGGCAACGAGCCTGGTACGGCAAAGTTCTGCTGCCCCGAGGTCGATACGCTGAACGTCTGGCTTGCCGAGATCGTTGACGAGTAGTCGAGCGCAATGTGGCAAAGGGACAGCCCCTTTGTCACATTCGCCGGGGCTGCCCCTTCTTTTTGCTTATAATCCTAAATCTCTGCATTTCATCCGATTTTAGGTTCTAAAAATCCTACATTTCATCGATAATTAAGCGCATAAAACTTTGCATTTCATTTGATGACACTGAGGGGAGAGCCTATGCTGCGCAGGAAAATAGCGGCAGAGCTGGAGCGTTGGCTGAAGTCTGCCGAGCAAAAGGCCTTATTCATCACGGGTTCTCGCCAGATCGGCAAAAGCTATTCGATTCGCGCATTTGGCAAAGCCAGCCATGCAACCTACATCGAGCTTAACCTCATGGAAAATCGCCAGGCAAAAGATGCTCTTCTCGAGGCGCGGGATGCCGATGATTTCATCAGCAGGGTGACGCTTCTTTCGGGAAAGTCGATTGCACCAGGCAAAACGCTCGTGTTTATCGATGAGGTCCAAGAGGCCCCCGACATCATGACGATGGCAAAGTTCCTTGTTGAGGACGGGAGGTGCCGCTGGGCGTTTTCGGGGTCAATGCTCGGGACCCAGTTCAAGGGCGTCAGGTCCTATCCCGTGGGGTATGTCCACGAGCTTAGGATGTTCCCGCTCGATTTTGAGGAGTTTTGCTGGGCAACCGGGGTGAGCGAGGGGGCTCGCCAAACGATACGTGACGCGTGTATCAGCGAGAGGCCCATTCCTGATTACATTCATGACGCGATGATGGCAAACTTCAGGACCTATACCGTTGTCGGCGGAATGCCGGAGGTCGTGCAGCGTTTCCTTGACACGCAGGGCGACCTTGCCTCTGTTCGTCAGCTACAGTCAGAGCTCAACGAACAGTACCGGCGGGATATCTCCAAGTATGCAAGCGGGCGAGCCCTGCAGGTGCAGAGCATCTACGATCAGCTCCCTATTATGCTCGAGGGCGAACACAAGCGTTTCGTGCTCAATTCCATTGACCCCAAGGCGCATTATGAGAAGTACCAGCGAGATTTTGTCTGGCTTGTCGATGCCGGCGTTGCTCTCAAAGCCGATATCGTAACCGAGCCAAAGTCGCCCCTGCTCAAGACGGCACGGCCATCGCAGTTCAAGCTATACCAATCGGATACGGGCATGTTGATGGCGCGCTACCCCGTTGGAGTCGCCCAAGCGGCGTATCTTGATAGCAAGGAGCCCAATCTGGGCGGCATTTACGAAAACGTGGTGGCCCAGCAGCTGACTGCCCAAAATCGCCAGCTTTACTACTATCAGACAAAAAAGCGCGGTGAAGTGGACTTTGTGGTCGACGGACCGGATGGGACGGCTGTTCCGATCGAGGTTAAATCGGGCTCCTATTACCACGCGCACGCTGCGCTCGGTCATGTGCTTGATACGGCTGAATATGGCGTAAGGCTCGGGATTGTTTTTTCGAGAGGCAACGTTGAGCGCAACGGAGCGGTTCTCTATTTGCCGCTATATGCGACCTGGGCCCTTTCGGATGTTTTGGGCGACTCCTGCGCCGAGGGGATAAAGCTGGAGGTCAAGCCGGTCTAGGGCCAGTCCCGGATGTGACAAAGGGACAGTCCCTTTGTCACATTCATGAGTGTGGATTTTCTCCCACCGAGATAACGAGCGTGGATTTTCTCCCGTTTAGAGCGCACTCGAACGCTCAAAGTGGGAGAAAATCCACGCTCGTTTTATGCCGATGGCGTGGCCCGTGTGCCCGCGCCGCCCGAGCGCCTACAGCTGCTCGAGCATGGCGGTGCAACCGGCGAGTACATCGCGGTAGGTGGCGTCGAAATTGCCGGTGTACCAGGGGTCGGCCACGTCGCCGGGGCGATCGGTCCAATCGAGCAGGCGCGAGATCTTGCCATCGGGGTCCTTCCCAAAAATTCGGTACAGGGCGCGGGCGTTCTCGTCGTCCATATAGACAATGTGGTCCCAGTCGCCATACTCCGCGCGACGTACCTGACGTGCGCGATGTGCGACGACGGGAATCCCGACCTCGCGTAGCTTGGCAACGGTACTGTGGTGTGGCGGGTTGCCGATCTCCTCGGTCGAGGTCGCCGCGGAATCGATGGCAAACTCCGCCTCGCGCCCAGCGCGGCGCACGAGCTCGGTAAACACCGACTCGGCCATCGTCGAGCGGCAGATGTTTCCATAGCAGATAAACAGTACACGTTGCATATGCGGTTTCCTTTCGATCGCCATCATCGAGCTCGAGTATCGCATCTACGCCTGCGCCATCGCCCTCTTGCGTTCCCAGCGAGCCAACTTAATCGTCACCAGCGTGAGCGCCCAGGCCACAAGCGAGAACACGGCACCGACCGCGCCTACATATGCAATGCCAACTCCGCTTACCACGGCGCCGCCCACTGCGGTGCCAAACGAGATGCCGACGTTAAACGCCATGGGCTCAACCGAACTTGCGAGTACCATCGACTTGGGATGGCGGCTGCGTGCCACGTCCATAAAGTGCGTGATGCACGACACCGAGAACAGGTACATGAGCATCGCCAGGCTAAAGACAAAGACCAGCGCGAGCGGCATGGCGGCGCCCACGGCAAACAGCCCGAGCAGTGCCGCCGCCTGCAGCACAAACGTAACCAGCAGCGCCTTCATGCCAAAACGCGCATCGATCCATCCGCCCAGGATGTTCGAGATCAGGCAGAACACGCCATAGGCCATAAGTGTGGTGCTCGCCTGAACGGTATCCATGCCCAGCACCTGCTCCAGATAAGGCGTCACGTAGCCGTAGAATACGTAGACCGAGCCCACGCCAAACAAGAAGATGAGCATGCCGGTGATGATACTCGGCTCGCGTAGTAGCCCCGCCTGCTCGCGGAAGGTGGCGGGCTCATCGGTCTGCCCGGCGCGAGGCATAAACGCCACGAGCGCGCTACAGATCAAAACGGCAAAGGTCAGCGTGCCGTACATGGCCACGTGCCAATCGAGTGTGTCGGCCACAAACTTGCCGATCGAAGTGACAAAGACCATTGCCACGGAAAACGCACCATATACCACCGAGATGGCAAACGAAGTTTGCTGCGGGGACAGCAGCTCGGGGATGTACGTCACACCCACAGCGAGCAGTGCGCCAGAGACGGAGCCCAGGATGATGCGCGAGATAAACAGCACCTGGAAGTTGGGCGCCAACGCCATAACCAGGTTGCCGAGCACAAAGACGATGCTGTAGCACACGAGCAGCTGGTAGCGGCGAAAACGTCCCGTGCTGAGCGCAAGCACCGGCGTGGCGATGGCGTAGACAAGCGCAAACACGCTGATGAGCTGGCCTGCGGTGGCAAGCGATATGCCGAGCTCCGTTGCCAAGTCGCTTTCGATGCCGATGACCACGAACTCGGAGCAGCCGAGCGAGAATCCCAACAGCACGAGCAGCGCCAGGCAGAGCTTGGTGCGCGCGGGGGAGAGCGCGGCGGCGGTTGGCTTACTTTTAGGCGTGGTTGCGGCGGTCAAGGTTGTCACTCCAATGTCGCATGAATAAGCGGGATTCACTTCCTGCAACTCTAACAGAATGTGACAAAGGGGCAGTCCCTTTGTCACATTGCGCTGCCAGCCAGTCGCCCAAACCGTCACAACATTCGGCGAAAATCTCGAAATCGAGGAAAAGCGTCGAATGTTGTGACGGTTTTCCTGTCTGTGCCGGCGAGCTCCAGTGCCGTCTGGGGGTATAAGGCTAGCAAGTGTTTATTTGCGAGGCCTAAGGGGCGCCCCGTATGGATATCGATAACTTTGAATGGTGGTATAGCGAGGGCGAGGCTCCGGACGAGGAGTGGGACGAGCCCGCGCCGCGTGACGTGTCGAGCGACGAGGACGAGACCGGCAACGACGTCGCCGCCGACTCGGACGCCGCCCTCGACCCTGTCGAGCCCCTGACCTTCGAACAAGCTTGGGCCCAGGCCGAGGCAGACGAGGCCAAGGCCGACGCTACGGCCACGCTCGGCGAGCCAGCCGACATGTCGATCTCGCCGGCAAAGACCCCGCAGCCGCGTCACACCATCGACCCCGACAGCACGGCATCCTTCAGCATTCTCGACGTGCCCTCGCAGGGCGCTCAGGCGCCCGCACCCACACGTCGCCCCAATCTGTCTCGCGAGGAAGATGCAGGACGTCGCTCGCCGCTCGGCCCCATCCTTATCGCCTTTATGGCCGGCGTTATCGCATGCTCGGTAATTGGAAACGTCTGGAGCCATGTGGAGCAACAGCGCAAAGATGCCGCCAAGGTCGAGATGTCTGTCGAACAATCGCTCGGTCGCACGCGCTCGGTACATGTGTCGGTCGAGGTCAAGGACGGCGCGACGTGGGACACCGCGCGCGGCGACAGCCAAATGCTCATCCATATCGTGGGGCGCACGCTCAAAGGGCAGACGATTGACGAGTATCAATACGTCAATTCCGCTGGTGACGGCATCGAGCTTAAGCCCGGCGACTACGAGCTCACCGTCGATGAACCGCCCGTCGCCACCGATGGCACGCGCTTCCGCGCCTCAAAGCGCATGGTTCCCGTGAGCTTTAACTCGCAGGCGCCCGATACGGTCGACAGCACGCCGCAGGGCGGATTCGACCTTTACGCAATCGCTCAATAGCTGCGCCTGCCGCTTCTCCTTGCCGCCAAGAGTGGGACAATAGCCCTCGACACTATTGTTTACTTTTGGAGGAAGTAGCATGTCTACCGTCACTACCATCAAGCGCGGCGGCCTTACCGCGGCCATCGATTCCATGGGTGCCCAGCTCACGAGCCTTGCCCTCAACGGCAATGAGTATCTGTGGCAGGGCGACCCGGCCTTTTGGGGCAAGCATGCGCCCATCCTGTTCCCCATTGTGGGCTCACTGCGCAACAACACGGCGGCGTCTGCGGCCGGCACCTGCGAGATGCCGCGTCACGGCCTCGCGCGCATCGTCGAGCACAAGCTGGTCGAGGTTTCGGAGGACGGCTCGTCCGTCACCTACGAGATCACCGACACGCCTGAGTCGCTCAAGGCTTTCCCCTTCCACTTTAAGCTCAACATTACCTATGCCCTAACCGGCGACGCCACGCTTACCCAGACCTTTGCCGTCACCAACACCGGCGACGTGGACCTGCCGTTCTCGGTGGGTGGCCACCCTGCATTTAACGTGCCCACCCCCGGTGCCGAGGACGAGACGTTCGAGGATTACGAGCTGGCATTTACCGAGGCTTGGACCAACGAGGCCCCCATCATTACGCCCGATGGTCTCATGACGTTCGAGGGCAGCTACAAGGCGCCCGATAACTCTGACGTGCTGCCCATCACGCACCGCAGCTTCGATAACGATGCCATCATGTTCACCGATACCCCGGGCTCCACGCTCACGCTGCGCGGCCGCAAGTCGGGTCACGGCGTCAAGATCGACTTTGAGGGCTTTAAGTACACTGGCGTGTGGTCTGCCGCCAACGACGCTCCGTTTGTGGCGCTCGAGCCCTGGACCGGTCACACCACCATGGACACCGAGGACGATGTCTTTGAGCACAAGGTCAACACCATCACCCTGGCCCCGGGCGAGACGGACAAGCGCAGTTTTAGCGTTACCTTGCTCTAGAGGTTCCGCCGCTCGGTCGATGCTGCGCGTCGTCCAGAGCGACAAGTTGTCATTCAAAAGGCAAGGCATAGACCTTCTGGTCATGCCTTGCCTTTTTCATGCCACTTGTTCGCTCTGGACGTCGCTCGCCGGCATTGCCAAAACATCGGCGTCCCCAATGACTACCGCGTGTCTATTAATTTTTCGAGCTTGTGCTGCGCTGCTAGTTGCTGGCGTATATCCTGTTAAGTCGTCAGCATACGATTCAACAGGGAAGGCAGATTATGCATTCTCCCCATCAACGCGACGCGCATCCACAGCCGGTATGCAGCCGTCGCATCTTTTTGGGTAGCGCTCTCGCTGCGAGCGCTTCTGTCGTCGCCGGCGCACTTGCCGGTTGCCAGCGCCCCTCCACGCTGGAAGTAGTTCAGCCCACGACGGGCGGCGGTCGCGACGATTTGTCCGATTCCGTGATTGGCAAGGACAAGATCCGCATTGGCATGGAGGCCGCCTACGCCCCGTACAACTGGCAGGTTTCCGAAGCCAGCGAGTACACCATCCCCATCGACAACGTGCAGGGCGCCTATGCCGATGGTTACGACGTGCAGATCGCCAAGATCGTCTGCAAGGCCCTCGGCGGCGAGCCCGTTGCCGTCAAGCAGAGCTTCTCGGGTCTTATCGATTCGCTCAACAACGGCCAAATCGACCTCATCATCGCCGGCATGAGCGCCACGCCCGAGCGCGAGGAGTCCGTCGGCTTTTCCGACCCGTACTTCATTGGCTACTTTGGCCTGTTCGTAAAAGAGGGCTCGCCCTACCAAAACGCCACCAAGCTCAGCGACTTTAGCGGCGCCACGGTGCTCGGCCAAAAGGACACCATGCTCGATACCGTCATCGACGAGATCCCGGGCGTTGTGCACAAGAACCCGGTCGACTCCGTCCCCACGGTGTTCTCGAACCTGCTGCAGGGCACGTGCGACGCCGTGACCTACAACACCGAAAACGAGAAGGGCTATATGGCCCAAAATCCCGGTATCGTCCCCATCCATTTTGCCGAGGGCGAGGGCTTTAAGCAGGAGGTCGCGGCAAACGTCGGTTGCCGCAAGGGCTCGGACAAGCTGCTTAAGCTCATCGATAAGACACTCAAGGGCATTAGCCAAGAGGAGCGCGACCAAATGTGGGACGCGTGCCTCGACCGTCAGCCGGCATAGGGAGGCAGCATGAAAACCATTAATCGCCTGGCCTCCTTTATCAAGGCCGACCACCGTTATGTATACCTGGGCACGAGCGTTATCGCGGCGCTCGGCCTGGCGTTTAGCCAGCGCAACCCCACGCCGCTGAGCTTCTTGGCCCCCACGGGCGTGTTCCAAGATTGCCTTTGGGCGATTCTTTGGGCCTGGCTCGTCGTGTCGGCGGCGGCGCTGGTCACCAAGCTTATGCACTGGAGCGACTATCGCGAGGCGTCGCCGTTTGCTTCCGAGCGCTTCCGTCGCGGCGCGCGCCTGGGCAGCTACGTCGTGGTCGCCATCGCGGCGATCTTTTTCGTGGACCGCTGCGTCATGTCGTTTATCGATCTGGTGCAGGTGAGCATTGTCTCGGATTCCAACCCCAGCGACTTTTTGTCGAGCCTGGTCTACATGACCTACAAGAGCGGAGACTTCTTCATTCGCGGTATCGAGATCACCATCGCGCTTGCCACCTTCGGCACGGTCATCGCATTCTTCCTGGCGCTGCTCTTTGTGTTCCTGCGTATTCAGACCTTCGACCGCGTGGACAACGACCTGGTGCGCTTCTTTAAGAGTATCGGCCGCGGCTTTGCGACCATCTATTCCACCATCGTGCGCGGTACGCCCATGATGGTCCAGGGCCTACTCATCTATTACGCGGGCTTCACCGTTTTGCGCGGCATGGGCTTCGAGACCGCCCAGGCCAACCAGATCTGGAGCACCTTCACCGCCGGCCTCGTCACCATCTCGCTCAACTCCACCGCCTACATGATGGAGGTCCTGCGCGGCGGCATCGAGTCCATCGATCCCGGCCAAGCCGAGGCGGCGCGATCGCTGGGCCTGTCGCAGTGGCAGGCCATGCGCAAAGTCGTGTTCCCCCAGGGCATTAAAAATGCGATTCCGGCGCTCACCAACGAGCTCATCATCAACATCAAGGATTCGTCGGTGCTCTCGGTCATCGGCGTGTTTGACCTCATGTACGCTACTACCACGGTCGCCGGCGTGTACTACCGCCAGATGGAGGTCTACTGCGTGGCGCTCGTGGTCTACCTGATCCTGACGCTCGTGGCGAGCCGCCTGCTCGAGGCCTTTGGCAAAAAGCTCGGCGCCGAGGCCCCGGCAACGCTGCCCAGCTCCAACTAGGCTCAAGACGAGGAGAATCATCATGGCAGATATCGCCACTACCGGCACCGCGGCCGCCGCACAGACCAATGAGCCGCTCATCCGCGTCGAGGGCCTGCGCAAGAGCTTCGGTTCGCTCGAGGTACTCAAGGGCATCGACCTGTCCGTCAATCCCGGCGAGGTCGTCACCATCATCGGCGCCTCGGGTTCGGGTAAGTCGACCTTCCTGCGCTGCCTCAACCTGCTCGAGACCCCGGACGCGGGCCACATCTGGTTCCACGGCCAGGACCTCACGGCCGAGCGCTGCAACATCAACAAGCTGCGTGAGGACATCGGCATGGTGTTCCAGGGCTTTAACCTGTTCAACAACATGGACGTGCTCGACAACTGCACGCTCGCGCCCGTCACGCTCAAAAAGATGAGCAAGGCCGAGGCCGAGAAGGTCGCGATGGAGCATCTGACGAGCGTGGGGCTCGAGAAGTTCGCGCACGCCGTCGTGGGTCGCCTGTCCGGTGGTCAAAAACAGCGCGTGGCCATCGCTCGTGCCCTATGTATGAATCCGCAGATCATGCTGTTCGACGAGCCGACCTCCGCACTCGACCCCGAGATCGTGGGAGAGGTGCTCGAGGTCATGCGCAAACTTGCTGCCGACGGCATGACCATGGTCGTCGTCACGCACGAGATGGCCTTTGCCCGCACCGTGTCCGATCGCGTGGTCTTTATGGACAAGGGCGTAGTGCTCGAGGACGCCGCGCCGGCAGAGCTCTTTGGCAACCCCAAGCACCAGCGTACCCGCGAGTTCCTCTCGCGTTATCTCGAGGACAAATAACCAACCGCAAGCGCTTATGTGGCAGGGCCGCTCCGGTGGGGCGGCCCTTGTCGTCACAATCGAAAGGATGTCATGGCCGAGGTTTGGCGCTTTTTTGCGCATGAGGATGATTTTGCCGATCTGGACGAGGCTGGTGCGTGCGAGCGTCTGGGCCGCGTGCTGTCGTTCCCGACGATTTCGAGTATGGATGCCGAGGCGGTTGACTGGCAGGCGTTTGCCGACCTGCGTGCGTACATGCAGCGGGCGTGGTCGAGCTCATCGATCGTTCGCTGTTGGTGACGCTTGCCGGCTCCGACCCTGCGCTCAAGCCCATTATGCTCATGGGTCACATGGACGTGGTTCCCGTGGTGCCGGGTACCGAGGCCGACTGGACGCACGCCCCCTTTAGCGGGCACGTGGACGACACCTACATCTGGGGCCGCGGCGCCATCGATATGAAAGACCAGGTCGCAGGCATCCTGGAGGCCGTTGAGTATGCGCTGGCGCACGGCTGGCAACACGAACGAACCCTGCTGCTGGCCTTTGGCCAGGATGAGGAGACGACGCAGTGCGGCGCAGGCGCCATTGGCCGCGTGCTCGAGGAGCGCGGCGTTGAGCTTGAGTACCTGATTGACGAGGGCGACTATCGTATCGTTGAGGCTGCCGAGTACGGCGCAGGCGAGGGTTGGCTTATGCATGCCGATCTTGCCGAGAAGGGCTATGCCGATATCGTGCTCAGGACGAAGAGCGAGGGCGGGCATTCTTCCAACCCTTACGGTGGCACGTCGCTCGAAGTGCTCAGCCGCGCTATTGCCGCGATTTGCGATATCGAGTGGCCGGCGCGTGTGACCGATCTGCTTGCCGCGCAGCTCGTCGAGCTGGGGCTTTATACCGCAGACGAGATTGCTGCCAGCAAGGATGCCATCGTGCGCGACTGCCTTGCCAGCAAAAAGCTGTACCCGCTTGTGACCACCACCTGTGCGCCCACGCAAATCGAGGGCGGCAGTACCGGTGCCAACGTAATGCCGCAAGATATGTGGGTCAATATCAACTTCCGCATGCTCGAGGGTACGAGCGTGGCCGATGTCGTGGCCTGCTGCCGCGAGGCCGTTGCCACCGCTGGGCTCGCCGGCCGAGTCGAGGTCGAGCTGGGCCCCGGCAGCTCCGAGCCCTCGCCGTCCCCGCGCGTGGGCGGTCCGGGGCTCGAGGCCGTCCGCGCCATCGCCGCCCGCTATTTCCGTGATCCCAAGCCGACGGAGGAAAACGGATCGTCTGCGGTGGGCCAAGAGCCGATGAGCATCGTGCCCTCGACCGTGATTGGTGCAACTGATGCCGCCAACTACCAGCGCATTTGCCACGAGTGCATCCGCTTCTCCGCCTTTGTGGTCGACGATGACGAATGCGACCGCGGCGTCCACGGCACCAACGAGCGCATCACCCGTCGCGCCTACCTCCAAGGCATCCGCTTCCTCATCGCCCTGCTCCACACGCTCTAGCATGCGACAAAGGGACTGAGCCGATTTCATCGGTAATGAGACAAAAACTGTCATAGAATAAGACTAAGATATCTTAAGAGACATATGCTGGGGTTGGTATTCCTTGAACGACTGCGGGCATGTGCCAGACTGCCTCGGCCCCCGGGGAGCACCCGGGCAGGTCGCCGTGTGACTGGGGAGGAAATTATGCAGGAGCTCAGAGAGACGACGTCTCGACTCGTGAATAATGCTACCGGGGGGGGTGTCTAAGCAGGGAACTTCCTGGTGAACACCGGCCGCGCGAGCGGTGGTCCGTCATGTCTTATGGCCGTCGTCGTGGGCTGCGCCCGGTCTCGCCATATGTGATTGTTTTGGCCCTCGCCGTCGTGCTGACGGCGAGTTTCTTCCTGCCGACCCGCGCGGAGGCGAAGGTTTCGGACCATACGGTTCCGTTTCCGAACCACATGGTTCCGACGATTTCGCCTTCGGGGACAACAATCAACCTGTTTGATTACTGGGTGAATTCGGAGGATCACCTGTCGGTCAGTGGATCCGACGGCATCAACAAGGGCCACCGCTTCAAGTTCAAGGATCAGGGAGCCAATGATGATCTCAACCGGTATACGGGCGGCTCCTCTCCTCGCTTCGGTATCGTGAACAACGTTCTTACCGGCGGTTACCCGAAACTCACCAACAGCTGGGGCGGAGAATCCCTCGGCTACCTGTTTGATTCTTCCACCCAGACGGGCAAGATATCCCATATGGGTGTGACGGGTCTGTTGCAGGCCAAGGGCGGCTACTACGAGTATGACAGCTCGAAGAACTACGCGGCGTACAACGTCAATAAGAATGCATTTGATGTCTACGAAGTCGCCGGCGTTGGGCAAGCGGGGGCTGGCTCTCAAAATGGAGGTCAGTTTTTCCCCTTCGATGCGGCCGATAAGGTATTCAAGGAGGAGAACGGCCGCCTCGTCCGGAACGGCATTACGTCGTCGAACAACGGCGACTCGAATTATAACGATGGCAAACCCCTCAACCATTATTTCGGCCTCTCCATGTCATCGCGCTTCGTGCAGCCGACGGATGGCAAAACGAACGCTGGCGAGCCCATGACCTTTGAGTTCGCCGGCGACGACGACGTCTGGGTGTTCATTGACGATGTCCTCGTGGGCGACATTGGCGGCATCCACACCAGTGCTAAGCTGACCATTGACTTCCAAACGGGCGAGATTAAGGTTAACGATTCCCTAAACGGCACGCTGTTAAGAAAGTTCCAGGAAGCGGGGCGGGACACTTCGGGCTTCACTGGCAAAACCTTCGCTAACGACACCAGCCACACGCTCAAGTTCTTCTACTTGGAGCGTGGCGCCACCGACTCCAACATGAAGCTCAAGTACAACCTCGTGACGGTTCCCGAGTCCGACATTATCAAGTTCGACCAGGATGGCGGTCTGGTGGAGGGCGCTCAGTTCGCGCTGTACAAGACAGACGAGCACTTCACTGACACGATCACTGATCAGAAATACCTTCTTGGCTCCGGCACCACGGACGCGGATGGACAACTGACGCTCACGAATGACGATGACAACGGCGTCATCAACTTCGACGATCTTTACAAGCTAGGTTGCCGGTACTACCTCCTGAAGGAAACGAAGGTGCCCGAGGGATACCGCTCGAGTCTCACGGCGACGGATGGCAGCATGCAGTTCGAGTATGTGCCCACGAGCGACAAGGGCGGCGCGGGCGGCGTCATCATCAACCGCGGCGGTATGGACCAGGACAGCGTCGTGTGGAAGAACGGTGCGTTCGCTGGCGCGAAGGAGACCATCACCGCGCCGTTGACCGTGTACAAGGCAAATAATGACCTGACGAAGTCCGACGAGACCGTCAATCTGGACTCCGGCATACTGTTCGCTGTGGTGCTCAAGCGCGACAAAAGCGCAGACACAGGTATCAAAGATCCGAGCAATTGGTACGCCGTGTCGGGCGACCCATCGACGGGAGCGGGATACACCCTCGCCAAGGAGCCGGGCATGACCGGTGCTATCGAGGCGGCGAAGAAGGACCTGCACGCCTTCACGCTCAACACAAGCGGCCAGTACCAGGTAGAGATTCAAAATCTGCCCGGTGACATCTCCAAGTACTACTACCTGCTGAGCGGTGATGCCCGCAAGGATGCCGAGTACACGGTGGCCATCTACCACACAACGGCGAGCTCGATCGGCGACGCGACGCCCGAGAACACCGTCCACGTGTACAGCGACGACATCGCAGACGGCACGAACTTCAAGCGACAGTTCGCCACGCGCTTGCTCGTCACGAACATCCAGAATCGCCTGTTCGTGCAGAAGACCGATACCGAGGGCAACCCCGTAGACGGCGCGAAGTTCGGCCTGTACACGGCCGATCAGGTGACAACAGACGCGAACGGCGAGGTCGTGCTCAAGGGCGAGCAGACCCCCTACGACACCCTGACGACGGGGTCGGTCGGCAACCCGGTCCCGCTCGAAGGTGCGGGCATATTCCCGAATACAAGCGCCGGTAACATGCCGCTCGTGAATGAAACTTACTTCCTAAAGGAGGTCTCGGCTCCCAAGGGCTTCCTGCTTAACGACACGCTCACCAAGGTGATTGTGGACGATTACGGCGTCCATGCCGATGCTGGTACGGACGATGACGGCGTTTCGACGTTCGTGGGCCCGGGCGCGCTCATGAAGAGTCTGGGCCAGTTTGGCGCAGAGGGCGACATCGACAACACGCTTACGTGGATCAAAGGTACGCGGCAGACCTCGAATGGCGAGACCAATGATAACGGCAACCTGACGTGGACCGATGTCGAACCCGTGGGTGCAGACGACACAGTGCGCCTCAAGTACGGCGCTAACGGACGCATGTACCAGTATGGGCCCACCGAGGAGGGCAAACCCTACCGCCTGGAGACCGAGACGGGCTGGATACGTATGGGTATCACCCAGGACGAGCGGCCCAAGGGGACCACGTCGAAAGGTGCCCGTGCCAATCTGGGCGACATGAACCTGAATGCCCTGTTCACGGGTGCCACCTGTGTGCGCGTGGCTAACAAGCGCGAGGCGAGCCTCGAAGTGACCAAGCATGTCGTGGTGCCGAAGGGACTGACGGGCAATAAGGACGCGAAGTTCACCTTCAAGTTCACCGTGCCCACGACGGCGGGGAAGACGTACAAGGCCGCAGTGTTTGAGAACGCGGGGGCCGCAAGCGAGAAGCAGGTCGGCGATATGTTCGACCTGACGAACGGCCGCGAGCAGACCATCACGGCCGGCCAGACGATCCGCGTGTACGGTCTCGCCGAGGGTGACCAGTACGCGGTGCGGGAGCTGACCGATACGGACAAGATGCCGGCCGGCTTCACGCTGACCAAGCGCGAGCAGGGCGGCAACGCCCTGAGCGGCGAGGGCGACAGCATCTCCGGCACGATCGCAAAGCGGAACGCCGACGGCACGGTGGCCGCCGCCAACAAGCTGGTATTCACGAATACCTACAGCGTAAAGCCGCCGGTGACGCTCACCAATGCGTTCTGGGCGCAGAAGGTGCTCCGGGGCCGTGACTGGAAGGATGGCGATAGCTTCAAGATTTACCTGCGCGCGGACAAGGGAACGCCGATGCCCGCCGGTGCCAAGGATGCGCCCGTGAGTGGTATGAAGCAGGTTGTGAAGACCGTCAAGAACGGGGACAAGTTCGACTTCGGCAATATTGAGTACGCCAAGCCCGGCACCTGCACCTATCTCATTGCCGAGGCCACGCCGTCTCAAAACGACGCTAGCTGGCTGCCCGGGTTCGGGTATTCAAGCGCTTCCTACCGCGTCACGGTGACGGTGAAGGATAGCGGCGACGGCACGCTGTCGCAGCCGGCAGTCAAGATGGAGCAGACCTACACCGACGACGGCGTGAGCCATGAGGACAGCCCGATCGAGGTCGCTGACAAAATCGCCAAGATCACGAACGCCTATAACACCGATGAGGAGACCATCTCCTTCAACGTGCAGAAGACGTATGCCGACCAGTCCGGTGCAAATCCGCTTGTGAAGGATAAGTTCACGTTCCAGCTCGAGGCACTCGGCGGGATGAAGAATGATGCCGTGCCGAGTGGAGCCATCGATTTCGGCAAGCTCGCCACCTCCTACAGCGTCGGTGCCAGCAAGGTCCCCATGCCTAAGGGGTGCACGTCCACCACGACCACGGCGAAGAACGATGACGACGGTATCGCTGCGTTTCCGCAGATCACCTATACGATGGAGAGCGAGAACCTCACCTACGTGTACAAGGTGACCGAGGTCAAGGATTCCGATACATCGACGTCCAGTGGCATAGGCTACGACGATACGGTGTACTACGTGCTGGTGAAGAACCAGCAGGTTGATAACGAGTCTGGGACGGGTAAGTGCCTGTCCTCCACGGCCACGTATTGGAAGGCCGACGGCACGCAGCTGACGGACACGGGTGGATATATCCCGTTCAAGAACACCTACACGGTGACGCAGACGACGTCGGCACCGGTTACTGTGCAGAAGACGCTGGCTGGGCGTGCGTGGGAGCAGGATGACAAGTTCGATTTCACGCTGACGCCGGCGGATGACGCCACGATGAAAGCAGTTAAAAACGAGGCCGTTACTCAGAAGAAGGCTGCCGACTCCGATGAGACTGGCGATTTGACGACTAAGGTCGAGATCGCAGGTCCCGGCGACGCGATGCACACCACCCCGTTCGGCACGGGCGACCTTGTGTTTACCAAGCCGGGCGTGTATACGTTCAAAGTGAACGAGACGAGGCCGACCGACGCGGACAAGACAGGCATCAGCTATGACGGCCATACGTCCACAGTGACGTACACAGTGACCGATATCGAGAACGGCACGCATACCGGTAGGCTGACCGCGTCGGTTGCGTACGACAACAAGCAGGCGACGACGGATGCCGACCGGCAGGTGACGGGTGCTGCCGCGTTTACCAATACCTATACGGCCTCCGGTGCCTACGCGGGCATCGATGTGACCAAGACTCTGGTTGGTACCCCGCTGAAGAATGGCATGTTCCCGTTCACCATCGAGGCGATGACGTATAACGGTACGACAGCCCCGGAGCCGGCTGATACCGATAAGTCGTTCATGAACACCGTGGGCAAGGATGACGGTGACGATACGCAGACCGCCACGATGTCCGGCAAGCTGAAGATGAACTTCACGCAGCTGAGCTACAACAAGGTGTATGTGTACAAGGTGACCGAGCGTCATGGGGCCGACGGTAATGGCTGCGCGTTCGACACCGCGTGCCCCGGCGATGCCTACGTGCTCATTGCGGTGAAGCCGAATCCGGACAACAAAGGTCAGCTCTACACCGAGACGACCATCGTGAAGGGCCCGGGCGTGACGGCGCTCGTTGGCGAGGGCGACAACGTTGATGCGCTGACGGCCGAGGCGATTAAGGGCCTTAATACCTCGACCAACTACGTGCAGACGGTCTCGAGTCGCGGCGCGAAGCCCGCTACACCTATCGTCCCGTTCAAGAACGAGTACAAGGTCGAGACGGCTGAGTACGGTGCGAAGGCCGGTCTACAGATTGAGAAGAAATTCACCGGCACCGGTGATGTGAGCAGCACATTCAGCTTTACGGTGACGCCCGAGGACTATCAGGCCGAGGGTCAGGATGGCACGAAGTTCATCCTGACCTCCGCCGACGCCGCGGCGAAGAAGCTCGACATCACGGGTGGGGCGGAGACCTTCAAGATTCCCGAGATGAAGCTCGGGGACACCAAGACCGTGAGCTTGCTGCCGAAGGGCTTGCAGTTCACACACGACGACGTGAGCAATGAATGCCGCGCCAACGTCTACCAATACAGGGTAGAAGAGAACGTGCCGAAGCCCGTTCCCGCCGGCTACACCTACGACAAGACGGTCTATACCGTCAAGATCGCAGTGTCCGACAACGGCGACGGCACACTGAAAGTCAAGACGAAGGTTCTGAACAGTGATGGCAAGAGGGTCGATTATCGTGAGTTTGACCCCGGCGTCTCGCTCGAGGACAACACGGCGACTATCCCGTTCGAGAACAGCTACAAGACGGACGCCAGTGATGAGCTGACCCCGCAGGTAACGAAGAAAGTCTCCGGCACCGAGAGCACGGACAAGGAGTTCTCGTTCACGCTGGCTGCCACGTCGGACATGCAGGCGAAGATCGCTGCCGGCGACCTGACGGTGTCGGATGACCTGGCGGGCGACGCGCATGCGGAGTCCCGGGCCACGAAGGGCGCGATCACAGGTAAGGACGGTCAGACCCTCAACTTCTCCGGCATGAAGTTCAACAAGGCCGGTACGTACACGTTCACGCTTTCCGAGGCGCACGACGCCGATGACGACGCGGCGGTGGACGGCGTGCAGAACGCCGGCTGGACGATGGACGCCTCCGCTTACACCGCCACGGTGACGGTGGAGGACGTGGACGCCAAGCTGACCGTCACGGGCGTGACGGTGAAGAAGGATGGTGACGCTGAGGCCAAGCCCATCAAGGCTGAGGTCAAGGACGGCAAGGTGAACCTCGCCACCTTTACCAACAGCTATGCTGCGAAGGGTTCCGTGACCCTGGCGGCGAAGAAACGCTTTACGGGCGGTGCGCTCGCGGGGAACGACTTCTCGTTCGCTCTGTACAGGGGTGACAAGGCGGAAGGCACGCCCATTGAGACCGTCACGAACGACGAGAAGGGCAACATTACCTTCCAGCCAATCAACTACACCGAGGCAGGTGACTACGAGTACACCATCAAGGAAGTTACCGGTAACGACCAGACCATCGTCTACGACGGTCAGAAAGTGAAGGTCAAGGTCAGCGTTACCGATAACAAGAACGGCACGCTGGACGCGACCGTCACCTACGGCGGCGATAAGGCCGTGCCGACCTTCACCAACGTGAGCCCGACGACGGACGTTACCGTCGAGGCCACGAAAGTTCTCGCGGGCAAGGCGCTGACGGACGGCGCGTTCGCCTTCGGCCTGTACCAAGGCGACACGTCCACGGGTAATCCCGTCAAGATCGTCCAGAACGACAAGGATGGCAAGATCAATTTTGCTCTCACCGGTCTGACCATCGGCGAGTACGACTACATACTCAAGGAGGAGAACGTCGGTGCCGATCCGACTATCACCTACGACACCAAGGCGGTGAAGGTTCACGTCTCGGTGAAGGCGGAGGGCGACAAGGCGAAGGCGACCGTCACCTATGACGGCAAGAACGATGCCCCGACCTTCACTAACAAGTACCAGCCCGCCGAGACCTCGGTGGCGCTCACGGCGACGAAGGCCTATGTGAAGTCCGACAACACGCAGGCCACGCTCAAGGGCGGCGAGTTCACCTTCGACCTGTACGAGGGTGATCTGACGGCTGAGCAGCTGAAGGGCAAGCAACCCATCCAGACCGCTAAGAACGGCGAGGACGGCACCGTTACCTTCCTGGCCATCAACTACACCAAGGCCGGCGAGTACAAATACACCATCGCGGAGCAGAAGGGCAACCTGTCCCACGTGGCCTACGACGATACGGTGCACCACGCCGTGGTGACGGTCGTGGACAACGCCGGCCAGTTGGAGGCGAGCGTCACCTACGACGATGGCGAGACGGTCGCCCCCACCTTCAAGAACACCTATACCGCAAAGGGATCCGCGGAGCTGACGGCGACCAAGGTCGTTGCGGTCGCGCCGGGCTTCACGCACGACACCAAGCTGAAGGGCGGCGAGTACACCTTCGACCTGAAGGATGCCGCCGGCAACGTGCTCGACACTGCGACGAACAAGGCCGATGGCACGGTGAAGTTCACGCGCGACTTCGAGCTCTCCGACCTGGACGGCGCCGCGAGCAAGGACTTTACCTACACCATCGCGGAGAAGCCGGGCACGGAGCCGGGCATGCTCTACGACACCCATGCGCTCATCTACAAGGTGACGGTCGCGGACGATGGCACCGGCACGCTGAGGGCCACACCGCAGGTAACGAGTGGAGACAACTCGCAGACCTTCATGAACACGTACCACCCGAAGGAGACCTCGGTAACGCTCAAGGCGAAGAAGCGCTTCACGGGCGGTGAGCTCGCAGGGGGCGACTTCACGTTCCAGCTGCTCGACAAGGATGGCAACGTGATCCAGGCCGTCCAGAATGACAAGGATGGCAAGGTTGCCTTCCAGGCAATCAGCTACGACACGCCGGGCGATCACGACTACGCCATCAGGGAGGTTGCCGGCAACGACTCGACCGTCGTCTACGACGCGAAGGACGTGAAGGTCCACGTCAAGGTCACCGACGAGAAGGGCGAGCTGAGGGCGACCGTCACATACGACGGAGAGAAGGCCGTGTCGACCTTCACCAACTCGAAGCCGACGACGGACGTTACCGTCGAGGCCACGAAGACCCTCAAGGGCAAGGACCTGACGGCTGGTGCGTTCACTTTCGGCCTGTACGACCAGGCCGGCAACGAGGTTTCCAAGGGCACCAACGACCAGGACGGCAAGGTCAAGCTGACCGTCAAGAACCTGAACCTGGGCGAGTACGACTACACGTTCAAGGAGGAGAAAGCCGGCCAGGCCGTCGACGGCGTGGTCTACGACGCCAAAGAAGTCAAGGTCCACGTCAAGGTAGAGCAGAACCAGGACGACAACAACAAGACGAAGGTGATTGTCACCTATGACGGTGACGCTACGGCTCCCACCTTCAACAACACCTACGACGCAAAGGGTTCCGTAACCCTGACGGCGACCAAGACCATCAAGGTTGCGGACGGCTTCGACCACGCGACGAAGCCCGCGGACGGCGAGTACACCTTCGAGCTGAAGGATGCCGCCGGCAACGTGCTCGGCACCGCGAAGAACGACGCCGACGGCAAGGTCAGCTTCACGCGCGAGTTCCAGCTCTCCGACTTGGGTGGCGCCGTGAGCAAGGACTTCACCTACACCATCGTGGAGCAGCCGGGCGCGGAGGCCGGCATGGTCTATGACAACCATCCTCTCACCTACAAGGTGACGGTCACAGACGGCGGGGCCGGAGCGCTGAACGCGAAGGTGGTCGTGACGAACACATCCGGCTCGGAGACCTTCACCAACACCTACCAGCCGGCCGCGACCGGTCTGGCCCTCGGTGCGCAGAAGAGATACGTGAAGAAGGACGACAACACGCCGATCGTACTCAAGGGCGGCGAGTTCACCTTCGATGTGTACGAGGGCAACCTGACGGCTGAGCAGCTTGCCGGAGCCAAGCCCGTCCGGACCGCGACCAACGGCGCGGACGGAAGTGTTAACTTCGGCGCCTTCTCCTACGCGAAGCCGGGCACGCACGAGTACACCATCGTGGAGCGGAAGGGCGACCTGTCCTACGTGGCCTACGACGATACGTTGCACCACGCCGTGGTGACGGTTACGGACAATGCCGGCACGCTGCAGGCGAGCGTTGTCTACGACGGTACGGACGCCGCGAAGCCCACCTTCACCAACGCCTACAAGGCACGGACGACGGACTCCGGCGCGATCGCCCTCACCAAGAGCGTTGACGTGCACGACGGCAGCTATCAGCTAAAGGCGGGAGACTTCGCCTTCGAGCTGATGGGGTCTGACGGCTCGGTGATCCAGACCCAGAAGAACGATGCCGACGGCAAGGTTGCCTTCGACAAGCTGACCTTCGACCATGCGGGCACCTTTACCTACACGGTCCGCGAGGTGCAGCCGACGGACGACGCGCCGGGCGTGCCGGGCGTGACCTACACCGGCAAGACGTACACCCTGACCTACGTGGTGAAGGACAACAACGACGGCAAGCTGGTGGTAGAGAGCTCCACGGTGAAGCCGAGCGAGGGTACCGAGAACGGCGTCTCGCCCGGAACCATGACGTTTGCGAACAGCTACCAGCCGGGACAGACCTCCTACCAGATTTCTGGCACCAAGGTGCTTAAGAATGCCGACCCGGCCACCACGCGGACGCCCGCCGATGGCGAGTTCACGTTCGCTCTGATTGACGTGACCACGGGGCAGGAGATCGACCGGACCACGAACGTGGGTAACGCGTTTACCTTCAAGGCCATCTCGTACACCGCAACTGGTTCGCATGCGTACCAGGTGAAGGAGGTTGCGGGCCATGATGGCACCATTACTTACAGCGATGCGGTGTTGGACGTGACGGTGAACGTGACCGACGACGGCGGCAGCGGCCAGCTGACCGCGACGGCGAGCAAGGCGGCTGCTGATCTTACCTTCACCAACACCTACACGCCGACGGCAACGACGGCGACGATTACCGGAACGAAGGCACTGACCGGCCGCGACCTGGCCGAGGGTGAGTTCTCCTTCGATCTGAAGGACGCCGACGGTAACGTGGTGCAGACGGTTCAGAACGGCGTCGACGGCACGTTCGGCTTCGCGCCGCTGCAGCTGGATAAGGTGGGGACGTATGTCTACACCGTGTCCGAGCAGGCAGGGGCGACGGCGAACGGCGTCACCTACGACACGACGGTCTTTACCGCAACGGTGACGGTGACGGAGAATGCGGAGACGCACGAGCTGGAGGCGCAGGTTGCCTACAGCACAGGCGGCAAGGCTGTGGATGCGGTGGCGTTCAGCAACAGCTACGCGCCGGCCGCGACTGAGGTGAAGCTGGGGGCCTCCAAGGTGCTGAGCGGCGAGGACCTGAAGGAAGGGCAGTTCTCCTTCCAGCTGAAGGATACCGACGGCAAGGTGCTGCAGACCGCCAAGAACGCGGCGGACGGCACGGTGGGCTTCGAGGCGATCTCGTACGACAAGCCCGGAACGTACGCCTACAGCATCTCCGAGGTGGACGACGGTCAGAAGAACGTGACGTACGACGCGGCCGAGCACCGGGTAACGGTGACGGTGACGGACGACGGTGCGGGCCATCTGGTGGCGACGGTAACCTATGATGGCGACGTGGCGCCGGTGTTCAAGAACACGTACACGCCGCCGACCACCCCGCCGATGGAGCCGCCCGCCAATCCGCCGAGCAAGTCGCCGGTGCCGAAGGAGGAGAAGCCGGGTCTGCCGAATATGGGCGATACCAGCTTGTCACCGATGGCCCTGGGTGGCATCGCGGGCGGCGCGGTGGTGCTGATCGCCGCAGGCGTGATCCTGCGGCGCCGGAACCGGTAACTGCGGCGGCCGAGAAGGGCTTTGATTGAGGGCGGGTGGTCGCAGGGCGCGGCCGCCCGCCCTTTTTGGTGAAAGGCTACGTTAACCCGCCGTTTGCTCGTCCAGCTCCGGGCGGAACTCGTAGTCCGGCTCCATCATCTTCTTCCAGGTCTTCCTGTAGCACCCGTCCTCGGGCTGCCCGCGCATGGGCGACGCCCCGTCCCCGATGCGTGTAGCCTCGTGCAGCCACTTGAACCACATCAGGTAGCTGTGGGGCCTGCGGGTCGACACGCCCTTGAACCTATCGAGGAAGTGGTCGAGCGAGCCCTGCGCTTCAGCATCCTCTGGACCGTGTCCCGCTCGTACCCGGTGAGCCTGCCGTGGGTCCTCGGGACCGCCTTCGCGGCGCCCTTCCCGCTCTTTCCGGACATGGCGTCCTCCGATCTCCCGGGGCCGGCCGATCCGGCCCTCAGGGTATCGGATTCCCGCATTCATCCGTACGTGTACGGATGAATGCGGGAGGCGTTCGGATGAAGTTGATATTCAAGGAAAGAGAGTGACCCTTTGTCGCATTCCGTGCGGGTTATATGCAGGTATGCCTGCGCACGCTATCATGTATGGGTTAGACCGCAACTATGTACCCCATACGCGAAGGGATGCGCATGTATCTGAAGATCGACATGTTCTAGCTGGGCTTACCCCCGCAGTGGCGCCGCGCGCCCCATCAACTCTGCCGATTTTCGCCTTCACGCTCATAAAGGAGTCCCGCCATGCGCGACAAGCTCGAAAAGATTATTAAGGCCTACGAGGAGCTCGAGAAGAAGCTTTCCGACCCGGCCGTCGCCTCCGACATCAAGGAGTTCACGCGTCTCAACAAGGAGTACGCACACCAGTCCGACCTCATTGCTGCCTCGCGCGAGTACATCGGCGCGCTCGATGACATCGAGGCCGCCAAGGAGATGCTCCGCGACACCAGCGATGCGGACGAGAAGGAGATGCTCCAGATGGACATCTCCGAGAACGAGGAAAAGCTCCCGCAGCTCGAGGAAGACATCAAGTACATGCTCATCCCGAGCGACCCCAACGACGACAAGAACACCATCGTCGAGATTCGCTCCGCCGCCGGTGGCGACGAGGCGGCCATCTTTGCCGGCGACCTCTACAAGATGTATCAGCGCTTCTGCGAGTCGCGCGGCTGGAAGACCACCGTGCTCGACTCCAGCCCTAGCGAGGCAGGCGGCTTTAAGTCCATCGAGTTCAAGGTCGAGGGCGACCGCGTCTACTCCGTCATGAAGTTTGAGTCCGGCGTGCACCGCGTCCAGCGCGTTCCCAAGACCGAGTCCCAGGGCCGCATTCAGACCTCCACGGCTACCGTCGCCGTACTTCCCGAGGCCGAGGAGATTGACGTCCAGATCAACCAGTCCGACCTGCGCATCGACACCTACTGCGCCTCCGGCCCTGGCGGTCAGTGCGTTAACACTACCTACTCCGCCGTGCGCATCACCCACTTGCCCACCAACACCGTGGTGCAGTCGCAGGAGCAGCGCTCCCAGATTCAGAACCGCGAGGTCTGCATGCAGATGCTGCGTGCTCGTCTGTACGAGATGGAGCTCGAGAAGCAGCAGGCAGAGCTTGGTGCCGAGCGCCAGAGCCAGATCGGCCACGGCAACCGTTCCGAGAAGATCCGTACCTACAACCAACCCCAGGACCGCGTGACCGATCACCGCATCGGTTTCAACTCCACCTACAACGGCGTCCTTCTGGGCGATCAGCTCGGCACCGTCATCGAGGCGCTCGCCGCCGCCGAGCGAGCCGAGAAGCTGGCACAGGCTGTGTAGGTTCCGCCGTTCTACCGAACGGCGGACCGGCCGACGCTGCGCGGGCCGCATTTGGACAATCTGACGTTCAACTTCAAGGGCGCGACCAGAAGGTCAGCGCCCTTTCGTTTCACGTCACCTTGTCTCAAATGCGACCCGCTCGCTGTCCGTCCTCTACCTGCGGCGCTGCCTTGCTCCGGATGCGGTATGCTCAACCTGCGGCGCCTTAGAGGTAGTCATTGGGGACGTTCTTAAATGACTAGGTTGGGCACATTGCTTTGAGATGTTATTCAATCGGCTTTGATGGCCATGAAGCCGGCTACCTGCTCAAAGAAATTAGCGGCATTTATCTGCTATTGAAAATAATGCTCAAAAAATCGTTCAAGAAGTCGCAGTGCATTTTTTGATGCGTCGCGCGTCAAGTGATTTGGCAAGTTCTTGGTTAGATATTGGTCAGTTTTGGGGCAACTTTGCCAAAAGCTTGACGGATGCAGATTTAGACGTCGATGAATGAACATTTCAGGCAGGTTCCAAGCAAAAATCTGGGCTGATTCTCGATAATCGTCTTCAATCGTCCCTTGCCAAGCGCTGGCCTCGCGTACAATCTGCTCCGACATTCGCGCGCCGTCCGGCGCTTAAGAGGGGAGGGCCCCATGGCAAACGAGATTTGGACCATCAAGCGTTGTCTCGAGTGGACCAAGGAGTACCTGGCCGAGCGCGGCGAGGAGCACCCCCGTCTTTCTGCCGAGTGGCTGCTGTGCGCCGCCACGGGCCTGGCGCGTATTGACCTATATATGCGTATGGACGAGACGCTTAACGCGTCCCAGCTCGAGACCATGCATGCGGCCGTTGTCCGCCGCGCTAAGGGCGAGCCGCTGCAATACATCACGGGCAGCACGCAGTTTCGCATGATCGACGTCGCGTGCGCCCCCGGTGTGCTCATTCCGCGCCCCGAGACCGAGATGCTCGTCGAGGAAGTCCTCAATTATCTGGATGCCGAGGTGCTGAGCCCCGAGGCTGCTGCCCGTCAGCGCGTGGAGCTGCCTTGGAACGATGAGGTCGAGGAGGCACGCAAGGCCGAGGCCGCGCTGGCAGACGAACGCGCGGCCGCCGAGCGCCGTGCCGCTAACCTGACGGCTGCCGATGAGGCGGCGCTAGGCGGCGACGTATTGGGCAGCCGCGCCTATGCCGAGGAGCTGGCCGACCGCGAGGCCGAGGAAGCCGCCGCGCAGGCAGCAGAAGCCGAAGCCGCGGAAGCCGCCGAGCCCGAGCTCGACGAATACGGCATCGCCATCGAGGGTGCCGGCCAGGAGACGGCTTCGGCTCAGGATGCCGCTGCGCCTGCCCCAGCCGAGCCCCGTATCGCCCGCGTTCTCGAGGTCGGCTGCGGCACGGGTTGCATCTCGCTCTCCCTTGCCTGGGAGCGCCGCGGCCACGTTACCTGCACCGCCACCGATATCGAGCCGCGCGCCATCGATCTGGCCACCAAAAACCGCGACGCGCTCGGCCTCACGGCAGATGAGGTTGCCTTTAGTCTCACCAACCTGGTGAGCTCCATTCCCCGCGAAGAGTGGGGCACCTTCGACGTGCTCGTTTCCAACCCGCCCTACATCCCGACCGGCGTCATGCGCTCGCTGCCGCACGAGGTCAAGGACTTTGAGCCCGACTTGGCGCTCGAGGGCGGTGCCGACGGCCTGGACATCTTCCGCCGCCTGCTCAATGCGGCGCCTTACATGCTGCGCGCCGGCGGCCTGTTTGCCTGCGAGCTCTACGAGGGTGCCCTCGACGCCGCGGCCGAGCTCTGTCGCCAGGCAGGCCTTTCGGACGTGCGCATCGTCCACGACCTCACCGATCGCCCCCGCATCGTCCGAGCCATCGTCACCGAGCCCAAACAGCGTATTTAAGCTGAACAAATAGACATTTGCGCAAATTTGTCCTTGCAATATACCGTAAAACTTCTACTATAGAAGGAGAAAGGTATGTCAAATCAGCTGTATCGGTACCGTATCGTGCTTGATTACATTGAACCTTGGCTTGATGAGCAGGATGAAGCTACGCTGAAGCAGATTTATGCAGACCTTTTGGTGCTCGAGAAGGAAGGTCCCAGCCTTGGTCGTCCGCTGGTTGACCGCGTAAAGGGCTCGAAGCTTCATCATTTAAAGGAGCTGAGAGTGACGTCGTGTGGTGGGCAGGTGATTCGCATCCTCTTCGCCTTTGACCCCAAGCGCCAGGCGGTATTGCTATTGGCGGGTGATAAGTCGCGAGCGGGATCGTCAAGGGCAAAATGGAACGGTTGGTATGCGATCAACATTCCAAGGGCCGAGCAAATATACCGTCGCCACGTAAGGAGGCTCGATCGAGATGGAACTGCATGAGTATATGGAATCTCGCGGGATAACACGCGACTCCATTACCGCCGAGCAGGAGAGGACTCGCGATCGTATCGAAGCCTATAAGCTTGCTCAGATTCGCAGGTTAAAAGATCTAACACAGGCGTCGGTCGCCCAGTCGATGGGCGTTTCTCAAAAACGTGTATCCGAGCTCGAGCGTGGGGAGTTGGGTTCGATGAGGCTCGACACGCTGAGCAGGTACGCAGAGAGCCTCGGCGGAAAACTGGTTGCAAGCATCGAGTTTCCCGATCGTACCGTTACGCTTGCGCGCTAAAAATCTTCAATTAACCCCCTCACTTTCACCGACTACTAGAGCCGCTCACCAAACCAACATGCGCTCTGGGCAAATAGGTTGAATGTTTCGTGCGAGAATGCCCCACAGTAAACAAACTTGCACCGGAGCGTAAGGGGCTGGCATACACATGCAGACGGTCTATCGGGTATACGAGGGAACGCGCGAGCCGCATCGGCTTGCCGTCGAGCGCACGGCCGAGGTGCTCGGCCGCGGCGGCCTGGCCTTGATTCCGACCGAGACCGTCTACGGTGTCGCCGTGGCAGTCAACGCCTTCTCGGACGCCGTGCCCCAAGATACAAGCGAATTCCCATCGTGGCCGCGCGATGCGCAGGCTGCCGTCAATGGCGCCGCAGTTCCTGCGCTCGGCACCGGCTATCGCCGTATCTTCACTCTCAAGCAACGTGAGCTCACGCAAACCGTCGCTTGGCTGGTCGATGGCGTCGAAGCACTCGACCGCTATGGCGTGGATATCCCGGAAGATGCCCGCGTACTCGCGCGACGATGCTGGCCGGGAGCCCTGACTATCGTGGTCAAGGCAGCCCCCTGCGTGCCGACCTTTATGCGCGCTGCCGACGACACCGTGGCCCTGCGCGCTTCGGCCTCTCCCGTGGTCCAAGCGCTCATCCGCGCCTGCGGCAGTCCCCTTGCCTGCACGAGCGCCAACACACACGGCGCGCCTTCGCCGGCAAGCTTTGCCGCCGTCGAGGGTCGCATCCTGGAGGGGGTCGATGTTGCCGTCGACGCCGGTGAGACCCCGTGTCGCGACGCCTCGACCATCGTGTCGTTCCAGCACGGCGGGCTCCAGATCCTGCGCCAAGGCGCACTTCCCGCATCAGAGATCGAGCGGGTCCTGTCCGACCCGATGCAATAGAAAGGTGTAAGCGATGTCGTTGAATCTGGGCAGCCTGGGCATGGAAGATGCCTCGTTTGACTTTGGCGGTTCCTACATCATGGCGCTCGACTGCGGCACCACCTCGGTACTTGCGACCATCGTCGACGAGTACGGATGCATCGTCGCGCAGGCACGTCGCAGCGTCAAAACGAGTTTTCCGCGTCCCGGTTGGGTAGAGCAAGACCCCATGACGGTCCTTGCCAGCCAGATTGCCGTCATGATGGAGGTTCAGTTTAAGAGCGGCATCCATTCTGACCGCATCGCCGCCATCGGCATCTCCAACCAGCGCGAGACCACGGTGGTCTGGGACCGCGTGAGCGGCCAGCCCATCTATAACGCCATCGTATGGCAGTGCCGTCGTACCGCGCCGGCGATCGACGCGTTGGTTGAACAGGGTTGCGAGGAGCTGGTGCGCTCCCGCACGGGACTTACGCTTGACCCGTATTTCTCGGCCTCCAAGGTGCAGTGGATTCTCGACAACGTCGACGGCGCACGCGAGAGCGCGGCGGCGGGCGACCTCATGTTTGGCACCATCGACACCTGGCTCATCTACAACCTCACCGGCGGCCAGGTCTTTGCCACCGACTACACCAATGCCAGCCGCACGGCACTCTTTAATATCCATACGCTCGATTGGGACGACGACCTGCTGGCGCTCTTTGACGTTCCACGTTCCATGATGCCCGAGGTTCGCTGGAGCTCGGGCGACTACGGCCGCGTCGCGAGCGACATCATGACCAACATGCCGCCCATCATGGGCGTGGCAGGTGACCAACAGGCGTCGCTGTTCGGCCACTGCTGTTTCCGTCCCGGCCAGACCAAAAACACCTATGGCACGGGCTGCTTTATGCTCATGAACACCGGCGACGAGATCGTCGAATCCAAGAATGGCCTGGTCTCCACCATCGGTATCGCTGCGGACGGCAAAGTCAGCTATGCGCTCGAGGGCTCCATCTTTGCTGCCGGTTCCACCATGAACTGGCTTCGCAACAACATGGGCATCATCTCGAGCGTGAGCGAGTCGGCACAACTCGCCGCTTCGATTAGCGACAACGAGGGCTGCTACTTCGTTCCCGCCTTTGCGGGATTGGGTGCTCCCTGGTGGGACCCGCATGCCCGCGGTATCGTGTGCGGTCTGACCGGCGCCTCGAGCCGTGCGACCATCGTACGTGCCGCCTGCGAATCCATGGCATATCAGAGCTACGACGTGCTGCGCGCCATGGAGCAGGACGTGGGGCTTTCGATCGAGCGCCTGTCTGTCGATGGCGGTGCCTCGCGCAACGAGTTCATCATGCAATTCCAGGCCGACCTGCTGGATATCCCCGTGCTGCAATGCGAGACGGTGGAGACCACGGCAATCGGCGCCGCGTACTTGGCGGGTCTTGCCGTCGGCTATTGGGAAGACCTAGAAGAGCTGGAGCAAAATGCCCAGATCGTTAGGACCTTCCTTCCCCACATGTCCGCCGAGCGCCGCGAGCAAAACCTTGCGGGCTGGCGTGATGCAGTCAGGCGCTCGCTCAGCACCGCACAGTAGGGCTGCGATGGGCTGCTCGATACAACAAACCGCTAAACTAATGCATGGCGCGCGGCGGCAACATTGCTGCACGCCTTGTCAGCAAGGCCGTTTTGCGGCCGCAACGAAAGGGGCAATCAATCCATGACCGTCACCTACGATGCGTCCCGTGTGACGCTTGTCAATCACCCGCTCGTCCAGCACAAGCTGTCGATCCTGCGCGACAAAAACACCGGCACCAACCAGTTCCGTCAGCTCGTGCGCGAACTCGCACTTTTTGACGGCTACGAGGCCATGCGCGACCTGCCTATGGAAGACGTCGAGGTCGAGACCCCCATCACTACCGCCACGTTCAAACAGCTTGCCGGCAAGAAACTCGCCATCGTGCCCATCCTGCGTGCGGGCCTTGGCATGGTCGACGGCATCCTCGACCTGGTGCCCTCCGCTCGCGTGGGCCACATCGGCATGGAGCGCGACGAGGTCACCCACGAGCCGCACGAGTATTACTGCAAGATGCCCAAGGATATCGACCAGCGCATCTGCCTGGTCGTCGACCCCATGCTTGCCACGGGCGGTTCGGCCGAGATGGCCATCAGCTACCTGCGCGAGCGCGGTGTCAAGGACATCCGCATGCTGTGCATCGTCGCGGCCCCCGAGGGCCTCAAGTCGCTGACTGAGAAGGACCCTGATGTGCATATCTATACCTGCGCCATCGACGACCATCTCAACGAGGCTGCCTACATCGTTCCCGGCCTCGGCGACGCCGGCGACCGCATCTACGGCACGCTCTAGTCGCTGGGCTAAACGGCCGCGGCTGCAAATACGAAGAAACGGTGCGCGCGGACGAACAAAAGGCGACCGCGCGCACTCCTGTTAACGGACGTTTTGCCTTGCAGGGTTCGAGAAAAACGTATTACTGTACCTGCGGCATAAAGAAGGTCTTAAGAAAACGAACAGGTGCGTATTAACCGATGCTTTTTCGGTTGTACTTTAGCGATTGGCTCGTACAATAGTCACCAATGTTTGGCGGGAACTGTTCTGTGAAGCGTTAAAAAGGAAAGTGAGGACGCCAGTGTTTCAGATAGCCGATCTGCTCGCTATCGTTGCAGGCGCCATCGCGGGCGCAATTGCCTTCCTTCCCTTTGTCTTTACGCTCAAGCCGGTTCTTGACGATAAACAGAATGCGGACATGCTCAAGGGTATGGTGAGCTTGGCGGTCTCGGCAATCGCCCTGCTCGTCTTTACCTTGGTTGTGTTTGTGTTGTTCGGAGAGGCATTTCGCATGTTCCTCCTGGGCGAGGCGATCGGCTTCGTGGCCTTTATGGCCGCCTGCACGGTTCGCGTCGCCAAGGCGCTGCGAGATCCTCATGAGGTCGAAAGGTAAGTCGTGGAAATTTTTGAAAAGCTGCCTGATGAGATTAATCATCTGGTCAGCGAGTTCAGCTCCACCCCTGTCGTGGGCGATCTGAGCTGCGGCATCACGCAGTACTCGTTTTGGCTGATCGTCTCCACGATCGTGCTCCTGATCGTCCTGGCCGTGTTCAAGAAGAAGCAGACCCTGGTTCCCAAGGGCTTCTTCGTCAACGGTTTCGAGTACATCATCGAGTACGTCGAGAACGATATCGGCAAGGGCGTCGTGGGTGAGAACTGGAAGAAGCACTTCCCGTTCCTGTGCTCGCTTTTCCTGTTCATCCTGATCAACAACATGATCGGCCTGATCCCGGGAATGAAGCCCGGCACCGGCGCAATCGGCTCCACCGCCGCGCTCGCCATCTTCGCCTTCGTGTACTTCATCTACTACGGATGCAAGGCTCACGGCGTGATCGGCTACATCAAGAGCCTCGCCCCGCAGGGCGTGAGCTTCCCGATGAACGTGCTCGTGTGGGTCGTCGAGCTTTTCTCGACCTTCCTGCGCCTCATCACGCTCGCCGTCCGTCTGTTCTGCAACATGTTCGCAGGACACGTGGTCATGGGCTCGTTCGCCATCATGGCGAGCATGTTCATGCAGCCGCTGCTTCAGCAGGTTTCCGCGGCCCACGCCGTCGGCGCCCTGCCTTCGCTAGCCTGGCTTGCCATCCTCATCCTGATCTATGCGATCGAGCTTGTGGTCGGCGCCATCCAGGCTTACGTCTTCACGGTCCTTACCGCCGTGTATGTCTCCGAGGCAGAGGAGGTCGCGGAGGAGGAGTAGTCTTCCGTTCGCGCCTTAAAGGTAAGGTAATTCGTTAAACCGCCGGTGCCCGTACCCATGGAGCCCGGCAGTTATAAAAAGGTTATCCTGCGTGAAATAAGACACGCACGACAAAGGAGGAATCGTGGGAGTTATCGGTTACGGTCTCGGTGTTATCGGCGCTGGTCTTGCTATCGGCCTGTCTGCTCTGGGTGCTACGGGTGCTATGGCCCGTCAGCCTGAGGTCCAGGGCCGCGTGTTCACCGTCTTCATCATGGGCTCCGCCTTCGGCGAGGCTCTGGCTCTGATCGGCTTCGTTGTCGCGCTGATCGTTAAATAGCACGGAGCGTCAAGTATGAATCTTTCATCCCAGAAGAGCGCGATCGCACTCTCCGCGTCCGCGGCCGCGCTGCTCATGCCGGTTTCCGCGTTCGCTGAGGACGGCGCTGCCGGTGCGGACATCCTCATCCCTAAGATGGCGGAGTTCATCCCGGCGCTTATCGCCTTCCTGATTATCTGGATCGTGCTGGCCAAGGTCGCCCTGCCGGGCATCATGAAGACCATGGAGGAGCGCGGCAAGAAGATCGAGGAGAGCCTCGACGAGGCCGAGAAGACCAAGCAGGAGGCTATCGCCAAGCGCGCTGAGTCCGACTCGATCGTCACCGACGCCCGTCGTCAGGCTGCTGACATTGTTCTCGAGGCCCGTAAGGACGCCGAGTCCGAGCGCGCCCGTATCATCGAGGCTGCTCACAAGGAGGCCGAGGAGATCATTGCCAAGGCCCATACGACCGTCGAGGACGAGCGCAAGTCCATCTACGCCGGTGCCGCGAGCTCCATCGCCGACCTGTCCGTTGCCGTCGCCACCAAGATCGTGGGCGAGGCACTCGAGGACGATGCCGAGCAGAAGAAGCTCATCGAGCGCTACATCCAGGAAGCAGGTAGCCTGAATGCCGACTAGCCGCTATCAGGACAAGGTGCTCGAGACCTACGCGCGCTCCCTTCTGGAAGCCGCTAAGGCCGAGAACCATGTGTTCGAGGACCTCGAGATGATCGAGCGCCTGGCTTCTGCCAGCCCCGAGATCATCGCCGTGCTCGACACCATGTCCAAGCGCGACCAGCTCGACCTTCTTCCCAAGGTGGCAGCTGCCTTTAAGTATGTTGCCGAGGAAGACGAGGATGTAGTGGGCGTGACCGTCACCACGGCGATCCCGCTCGACGACGAGCTGCGTCAAACCATCACTAAGAAATGCGAGCAGGACTTCGGCCGCAAGGTATTCCTTATCGAGCAGGTCGACCCGTCTATCGTGGGCGGCCTGGTGCTCGAGGCCCGCGGCGAGCGTCGTGACATTTCCGTCAAGACGCAGCTGCGCATCGCGCAGGAGACCCTCGCAAACTCTGCTAATTCGTACGGAGGTGAAGCCTAATGTCCGAAACCCTCAATGCCCAGGATATCGCCAAGAAACTGCAGGAGCAGCTCACGAGCCTCTCCGCGACGGTCGATACGCATGAGGTTTCAACGGTCGACGAGGTAGGCGACGGCATCGCGCGCGTCTCCGGCCTTAAGAGCGCCATGGCAGGCGAGCTTCTGGAGTTCAAGAGCTCCGATACCGGTGAGACCGTCTTCGGCCTTGCCCAGAACCTTGACCGTGACGAGGTCGGCGCCGTTCTGTTTGGTGCCGTCGACTCCATCAAGGAAGGCGACGAGTGCCGCACCACTGGCCGCATTATGGATATCCCTGTGAGCCGCGCCATGCTCGGCCGCGTCGTCAATCCGCTCGGCCAGCCCATCGACGGCCTGGGCGACATCGTCGCCACGCACCGTCGCCCCATCGAGTTCAAGGCCCCCGGCGTCATCGACCGTACCCCGGTGTGTGAGCCGGTTCAGACCGGTCTGCTCGCTATCGACTCCATGGTGCCTATTGGCCGCGGTCAGCGTGAGCTCATCATCGGCGACCGTAAGACCGGTAAGACCGCCATCGCCATCGACGCTATCCTCAACCAGCGCGGCAAGGGCATGGTCTGCATCTATGTCGCCATCGGCCAGAAGGCCTCCACGGTTGCCAACATCCGCGAGACCCTCGCTCAGCACGGTGCGCTCGACTACACCATCATCGTTTCGGCCACCGCTGCCGATTCCGCCCCTATGCAGTACATCGCGCCTATGGCCGGTGCCGCTATCGGCGAGTTCTTCATGTATAACGGTGAGGACGGCAAGCCTGCCAGCGAGACCAACCCTGGCGGTCACGTGCTCGTCATCTACGACGACCTGTCCAAGCAGGCTGTGGCTTACCGTCAGATGTCGCTGACGCTGCATCGTCCGCCCGGACGCGAGGCCTATCCTGGCGACATCTTCTACCTGCACTCTCGTCTGCTCGAGCGTGCAGTCAAGATGTCCAAGAAGAACGGTTACGGCTCCATGACGGCACTGCCGATCATCGAGACCCAGGACGGTGACGTCTCGGCCTACATTCCGACCAACGTCATTTCCATTACCGACGGTCAGATCTACCTGCAGTCCGAGCTCTTCTTCCAGGGCCAGCGCCCGGCAGTTGACGTGGGCATTTCCGTGTCCCGCGTCGGTGGCGACGCGCAGACCAAGGCTATGAAGCAGGTCGCCGGCAACCTCCGTCTGGACCTCGCTTCGTACCAGGAGCTCGCCGGCTTTACGCAGTTCGGCTCCGACCTCGACGAGGCCACGCAAAAGCAGCTGACCCATGGTGCTCGCATGACCGAGCTCCTGAAGCAGCCGCGCTACAAGCCGTTTGAGGTTGGCGAGCAGATCGTTACGCTGTTCGCTGGCAACGAGGGCTTCCTGGATGACCTGGAGATCGCCGACGTGCTGCCTTTCCGTGCCGAGCTCATCGAGTACATGGACAATGGCTTTGGCTCGCTGCTCGACAAGGTTCGCGCCAAGAAGATCGATGATGACACCAAGGCTGAGCTCTTGCGCGTCATCGGCGACTTCAAGCAGCAGTTCATGGCCAAGCACCATTCGGATGTTTCTGGATCAGAGGAGAACTAAGCCCCATGGCCAACCTTCGCGACATTAAGAAGCGAATCTCCTCGGTTACCACGACCAAGCAGATCACGCGCACGATGGAGATGGTCTCTACGGCCAAGATCCGTCGTGCCCTCGATCGCTCCAAGCAGGCCGAGCCCTATAAGGAGGCGCTGACCGACGTCATGTTGACGGTCGCCGGCGACGCCTCCTGTTCGGGCACCGATCCCATGCTGCAGAAGCATGAGAGCGTCAAGCATGGCCTGATTGTCGTTATTGCCTCGGACCGCGGCCTTGCCGGCGGTTTCAATACGACGGTGGAGCGCACGGCCGAAAAGCTCGCCGCTTCTTGGGCGAACGACGGCATCGAGTGCGAGATCATCGCGTGCGGGCGCAAACCGGCCACGTATTTCCGTGACCGCGCAAACGTCGTCATGCACTTTGAGGGCAACTCCTCTGAGCCCGATTTCAATCAGGCCCGCATGATCTCCTCTCATATCTGCGATGCGTATCGTGCCGGTGAGCTTGACCGTGTCGAGCTTGTCTACCACCACGCCAAGAACCGCGTGGATCAGGAGCTTCGCGTCGAGCATCTGTTGCCGCTCGACCCCGAGATGATCGCTATGGCCCACGGTCCGCGTAAGAACGAGACCGACGCCCCTAAGCGCATCTCGTCCACGTTCGAGTTCGTGCCCTCTCCCGAGCATGTTCTCGGCAAGCTTGTGCCGTCTTATATCCTGACGGTCATCTACCAGGCCCTGATCGATTCGGCGGCTGCCGAGCAGGGTGCACGCCGCAAGGCCATGCACTCCGCGACGGAAAACGCCACCGCGATCATCTCGACCCTTACCCGCACGTATAGTCGCGTGCGCCAGGCTTCGATCACGACCGAGATTAACGAGATCGTCGGCGGAGCCTCAGCATTGGAGGAACAGTAATGGCTAATAACACCGTAAAGCTTGCGGTCGAGGAAGCCACCAAGAAGACGACTGCCGGTGATGGTCGCATCGTGCGAATTATCGGTCCTGTCGTCGACGTCAAGTTTGACGGTGCGGTGCCCCCGATCTACAACGCGCTCACGGTCGAGGCCGAGACCCCGATCGGTCATCTGAGCACGATCCTCGAGGTCGAGAGCCAGCTTCCGGGCGGCGTTGTCCGCACGGTCGCCATGTCCTCGACCGACGGTCTGCAGCGCGGCCTCATCGCCACCGATACCGGTGAACCCATGAAGATGCCCGTTGGCCCCAAGACGCTCGGCCGTATTTGGAACGTCATGGGCAAGCCCGTCGACGGCAAGCCCATGCCCGAGGTGGAGGAGTTCTACCCCATCCACCATGCAGCGCCCCGTTTCGACGAGCTCACCACCAAGACCGAGATCTTCGAGACCGGCATCAAGGCCGTCGACCTGCTCGAGCCCTACATCCGCGGCGGCAAGACAGGCCTGTTCGGCGGCGCCGGCGTCGGCAAGACCGTTTTGATTCAGGAGCTCATCAACAACCTCGCCCAGGAGCACGGTGGCACCTCGGTGTTCACCGGCGTCGGCGAGCGTACCCGCGAGGGCACCGACCTGTTCCTCGAGATGAGCGAGTCTGGCGTTATCGACAAGACCTGCTTGGTCTATGGTCAGATGAACGAGCCGCCCGGAGCGCGTCTGCGCATCGGTCTGGCCGGCCTTACCACCGCTGAGTATTTCCGTGATCGTGGCCAGGACGTTCTGCTGTTCATCGACAACATCTTCCGCTTCTCCCAGGCAGGTTCCGAGGTTTCCGCACTGCTGGGCCGTATGCCGTCCGCCGTCGGTTACCAGCCCACGCTGGCAACCGAGATGGGCGACCTCCAGGAGCGCATTACCTCGACCAAGACGGGCTCCATTACCTCCGTCCAGGCTGTCTACGTCCCCGCAGACGACCTGACCGACCCGGCGCCTGCCACGACGTTTACGCACCTCGACGCCACCACGGTTCTTTCGCGTAGCATTTCGTCGCTCGGCCTGTTCCCGGCTATCGACCCGCTCGCGTCTTCCTCCGACGCTCTCGATCCCTCGATCGTCGGCGAGGAGCACTACCGTGTCGCTGTCAAGGTCCAGGAGCTCCTGCAGGAGTACTCCGACCTTCAGGACATCATCGCCATTCTGGGTATGGACGAGCTGTCCGAGGAGCAGCGCCTTACGGTCAACCGTGCCCGTAAGATTCAGCAGTTCCTCTCGCAGTCCTTCCACGTCGCCGAGAAGTTCACCGGCAACCCCGGTGTCTACGTCCGCGTCGAGGATACCGTCCGCTCTTTTGCCGAGATTGTCGACGGCAAGGCCGATGACCTGCCCGAGCAGGCTTTCCGCTATGCTTCCACGATTGAGGACGTGCGCGAGCGCGCCCGCAAGATGGGGGAGAAGTAGGTTATGCGTATCCGCATCGTGTGCCCCGTGAGCTGCGCCTATGAGGGCGACGCTGCGTTTGTGTCGATTCCGTCCACGGATGGCGAGTTTGGCGTTCTGCCTGCTCACTCCAGCGAGATCTGCACGATCGACCGCGGTTACGTTCGCGTTTCCGATAAGGCCATGGGCACTGTCGACCACACGTTTGCCGTGGCCGGCGGCTATGCCCAGGTTGCGGACGATGTCGTGACCGTTCTCGCCGAGCGCGCTTGCGATTTGGCGACCGTCGATGCCGACAAGCTTAAAGCTGATATTCAAGGTTTTGAAGAGAAGCTGGGTAATTTGTCGGAGGATGATGCACGCCGCGCCTACCTCTATAATGAAATCGCATGGTGTAAGCTCAAGCTTGCCCAATAGTCAAACGATTTAGCGTTCGACCATTTGCGAACACATCATGCCCGGGATGGCCCAGCCACCCCGGGCATGCTTTTTGAAAGGGTAGACCTTGGATATTATCCGCGTTGAGGGTGGCCACGCCATCGGAGGCTCCGTGTCCGTCTCGGGCGCCAAGAACTCCGCACTCAAACTCATGGCGGCAACGCTTCTGGCGCCGGGCAAGACGACGCTGCAGAACGTGCCCGATATTTCCGATGTCCACGTGATGGGCAAGGTGCTCAAGGGCATGGGCGCTACGATCGATGTTCTCGACGAGCACACGCTCGAGATTGATACCTCTCAGGTCGATTCTTGGGAGGCCCCCTACGAGCTCGTCGCTAAGATGCGTGCTTCCACCGCCGTCATGGGACCCCTGCTGGGCCGCTTCCATCGCGCCAAGATTGCCATGCCGGGCGGCTGCAACCTGGGTGCTCGCAAGATCGATATGCACATTCTTGGTCTTGAGGCCCTGGGCGTTGAGTTCGATACCGCCCACGGTTACATCAACGCTAATGCGCCCCAAGGTCTGCGCGGTACCACCGTCACGCTCGAGTTCGCCAGCGTCGGTGCGACTGAGAACCTCATCATGGCCTCTGTGCGCGCACAGGGCACCACGGTTATCGACAATGCCGCCCGCGAGCCCGAGATCGTCGATCTCGCCAACATGCTCAACGAGATGGGCGCTAAGATTGTCGGCGCCGGTACGCCTGTCGTGACCATCGAGGGCGTGGAAGAGCTGCATCCTGTTACCCATCGCGTAGTGGGCGACCGCATCGAGGCCGGTACCTTTATCGTCGCCGGCGCGCTGATGGCCGACGATCGCGGTGTCGACGTCACGGGTTTTTGCCCCATTCACTTGGGCATGGTTCTCAAGAAGATGGAGCTCATGGGTATCGACTGCGAGCGCGTCGAGGATGGCGTCCATGTGAACCGTGCCGAGCGTATCAAGCCGGTCGACATCCAGACGCTTCCGTTCCCCGGCTTCCCGACGGACATGCAGGCACAGATTATGGTACTCTCTGCCCTTGCCGATGGTAGCTCCGTTATCACCGAGAACATCTTCGAGAATCGCTTTATGTTTGCCTCTGAGCTGGTGCGCATGGGTGCCGACATTCGTATTGAGAGCCATCATGCCATGATTCATGGCGTCAAGGGCTTCTCGGGTGCACAGGTTACCTCGCCCGATCTGCGTGGCGGAGCGGCCCTCGTCGTAGCGGGCTTGATCGCCGACGGGACGACCGAGGTTTCGGCCATTCATCACATCAAGCGCGGCTACGAGCAGTTTGTCGAAAAGCTGCAGGCGCTCGGCGCGCATGTCGAGCATGCTACCGTCCCCGATCCCGTCATCTACTAATACAGGTTGCCTATGTTTAATAAAAAGCCCCTCGCGGATACCACCACCCGAAGACCCTCAACTGGTGCGCAGGCCAAGATCTACAGTCGCGATAACGTGGCTCGCTATTCCGAGCGCGCTCGCCAACGTCGTCGTAGCCACACGATTCGTCACGTCGCGCTCATTGTCGTGCTTGGCGTGCTGCTGAGTGCCACTACCGCTGCCGGCCTGTGGTTTGCCACCATTATGGGCAAGCTCGGTGATTCTAATGTCATTACTGACAATCTGCGTCGGGTTCTGGTTGACACCGATGAGGCAAAGGATCCGTTCTACGTGCTGCTTCTTGGCACCGACGGCCGTCCGGGCGAGGATACGTATCGTGCCGACTCGATTATCCTGGCACGCATCGACCCCACGCAAAAGCAGGCGACGCTCATTTCCGTTCCGCGCGACACCAAGGTCGAGTACAAGGGCGAGACCATGAAGATCAACGCCTGCCATACCGTTGGCGGCGCCGAGGCCATGGTCGAGGCGGTCAACGAGCTGTGCGGTGTTCAGATTTCCCACTATGCCGAGGTCAGCTTCGACGGTATGCAGGCGCTGATTGATTCGGTTGGCGGTATCGACATTAACGCAACCGATGATGTTGACGACCCCGAGCACCTGGATATTAAGATTACCGCTGGCCAGCAGCATATGGACGGTGCCACCGCCCTTACCTATGCCCGCTGCCGCTACACCTATGCCGACGGCGATTACACGCGCATGCGCCACCAGCGTCAGGTGCTTGGCGCCCTTGCCAACCAGATTCTCAATAACTTCGATGCCACGAAGATCTTTGGCCTGGTTAATTCGCTGTCCGATATGCTCGTAACCGATATGAGCGTTCAGGATATCGTGGCTACGGTCAACGCCATGCGCGGTATGGATGTCGACGGTATCTACTCGGCCAACCTGCCCTCGTACGCCGACGACAGCACCATGATCGACGGTGTGAGCTACGTCTTTGTCTACGAGGACGAGCTCAAGGAAATGATGGAGCGCGTCGATGCCGGCAAGGATCCCAAGGGTCCCAACACCATGGGTCTTTCCGACGGTTCCAGCTCTACGATCGGCGACCTGAACAACAACACGTCTGACGACTACGCAAACGGTACCGCAATCTCATCGGTCAGCTCTGACGATTCCGATGACTCAGGCGATTCGAGCGATTCGGACTACTACGAAGAGCCCACCGGCGACGGCAACGGCTACGAAGCTAACTACTAAGTTACGCGGTTTTACCAAACCGCGTAACCGCTCGACGCTGCGCGGGCCGCATTTGGACAATCTGACGTTCAACTTCAAGGGCGCGACCAGAAGGTCAGCGCCCTTTCGTTTCACGTCACCTTGTCTCAAATGCGACCCGCTCGCTGCCCGTCCTCAACCTGCGACGTTAGTCATTGGGGACGTTCTTAAACGACTGGTCAAAGGGGACACTCTTGATGCACTTGGCACTTGGGGACGTTCCTTATGTGCCGGCAGTTTGGGACACTCCTTGCGTCAAGAGGCTGGCGCGCGTCAACCTGTTTTCATTGCAGCAAAAAATCGCCCCGTTCTCGGTTGAGGACGGGGCGATTCGTCTTTTGGGCTTATGCGGCCAGTCTTATGCGAAATGGGCGACGAGCTCCTGCAGGACGTCGGTCATCTTGACGAGCGAGTTGACCGGGACGAACTCGTTGACGCCGTGGTAGCAATAGCCGCCGGTGGAAAGGTTGGGGCAGGGCAGACCGCGGAACGACAGCTGGGCGCCGTCGGTGCCGCCACGAATCGGCAGCACTTGGGGCTCAACGCCGCAGGCAAGGTAGGCTTCCTTGGCAACATCAATAAGCTCGGGATAGTCACGAACGATCTCGGCCATATTTCGATACTGCTGCTTAATCTCGACCGTCACGCGCTCCTCACCCAGACGCAGGTTGAGCATCGAGGCGGCGGCATCAATAAGGTCGAGTTTCTGCTGGAACTTGGCGGCGTCATGGTCGCGGACGATATAGCGCGCTGTGGCGTGATCGACGGTCGCAGATACACCCTCAAGGTGATAAAAGCCCTCGTAGCCTTCCGTATACTCCGGGCGCTGCACGTAGGGGAGCAACGCGTTGAAGTCGCAGAACAGATTGCCTGCGTTGACCATACGGCCCTTAGCGTCGCCCGGGTGGATGGACTGGCCCTCAAAGCGGACGGTCGCCTCGGCGGCGTTAAAGCACTCCCACTCCAGTTCGCCGATGGGGCCGCCGTCGACCGTGTAGGCGTACTTGCAGCCAAAGGTATCGATATCCAACAGCTCGGCTCCGTGGCCGATCTCCTCGTCAGGGCAGAAGCAAATGCCGAGTGCGGGATGGGGCAGAGAGGGGTCCTGAGCGATACGCGCGACAAGTGACATGATCTCGGCGACGCCTGCCTTGTCGTCCGCGCCCAGCAGCGTGGTGCCATCGCTGCAGACCAGGTCCTCACCCGCGAGGTCGTTCAGGGCGGGAAGCTTGGCGGTACTCATGGCAACGGGCTTACCGTCAACCGTACCGCAGACCAGGTCGCCGCCTTCGTAGTGTACGATGTGCGGTTTCACGCCGGCACCCGGTGCAACTTCGGTGGTGTCGAGATGGGCGATCAGGCCCAGGGCGGGCTTGTCCTCAGCGCCCGCACTTGCGGGGATATGCGCGCAGACATAGGCGTGCTCGGTCACGTGGGCATCTTCCGCACCAAGCTCGCGCAGCTCTTCAGCCAGCACGTTGGCAAGGTCAAACTGAACGGCGCTCGAGGGTACCTGGTCGCAGTTTGCATCCTCGGACTGCGTGTTGATCTGGACGTAGCGCAAAAAGCGCTCGAGGACATCGGGGTTCGTGGTGGTGTTTTCCATAAAGACCGCTCCAATCTTGGTCGTCGTGTGCAACAAGAACTCTAGCACGGTATGCCACGGCATACCGCGACGCTTGGATGGGGTAGAATCAGCCATTGAATGCAGAAGGGACGGAAGATCATGGATACGACAAATAGCTCGCGCGAACTGCATCTGACGGTGGCGAACGAAGACTACTTGGAGTGCATGGTTCGCATTGAAAGCGAAGAGGGGGAAACCAACGGTGTGCGATCGGTCGACATCGCGCAGCGCCTTGGCGTCTCCAAGGCATCGGTCAATAAAGCGGTTTCGGCGCTCAAGGCATCCGAGCTTGTCGAGCAATCGCACTACGGCAAGGTAATCCTGACCGATCGCGGCCGCGAGGTTGGCACGGCTATCTGGTACCGTCATCGCCTCATCCGCACGTTTTTGGTTCAGGAGCTCGGTGTCGAATTTGAGCGAGCCGATTCCGAGGCCTGCATGATGGAGCATGCGCTATCCGAGGACACGATGAGCCGCTGGCTCGCCTATCTCGAAAAGCAGGGAATCAGCGTCGAGGAATAGCGGGATATATATGGATACGAGTTATTACAACCGCTTTGGTGCCGAGGAACTTGCGCGCCGCTTGTCGAGCGAGACCTTGTTGGCGCAGGGCCCCATGGGCAGTGTTTTGTTGAGTGAGTACGATGCCGCCGACATTCCACCGGCGTTTTGGAATCTGGCGGAGCCGCAGACCGTTTCTCGTATCCATCGCTTGTATGTCGCCGCTGGCGCGCAGGTGCTCATTACCAACACCTTTCAGGCATCGAGCTATGCCCTCAAGCACGACCAGATTGCGCCGTCCGTGGCGGAGGTCAATCGCGGGGCCGTCGACGATGCCCGCCAGGCGCACCCTCAGCTGCTGCTGGGCTCGATGGGCCCGATCGGTATTGAGTGGTTTGCCGAGAACTCTGCCGAGTATCGTGAAATCCGAGGCATTGCGCGCGAACAGGCGCACGCCTTGCTCAACGCCGGCGTTGACGGTCTGCTGATCGAGACGGTGACGTCTATCCGTAATTTGCAGCCCATGCTTGCCGGCGCCCGAGATGCCGCCGATGGCATGCCTGTTCTGGTGAGTTTTGTCGTTGACGATAAAGGCGACCTGTTGGGCGATGGCCTCAACATCGAGGCAGCCGTTTTGTACGCCGAAAAACACGGCGCAAACTCGGTTGGTGTTAATTGCTGTTCGCTTGCGGCCGCGAACGCGGCGGTGCCCAGGATGGTTGCATCGGCGACTACTCCCGTCACGGTGCGCCCCAACGTGGGCGATCCGGTCCAGACTCAGGATGGCCCCGTATGGCACGAGAACCCCGAAGCTTTCGCGCGCGCATGCATCGAATGGAGACATGCCGGCGCCGCAATGGTGGGCAGTTGTTGTGGAACCACGGCAATCACTACGGCAGCGATGGCCGAGGCGCTCGATATATAAAGGGTAAAACCGCTCCATACGGGGCGGTTTTTTTATTGCCTGCATGTCCTCGGCAGCATTTGCCCAAATGGTGAATGCTGGTGCCGGCAGGTTGCCGAGTGCATGTTGCGGGTATACCCCATGCGTACCATGATCCAAACACTGTGAGGTGTCTGCGCGTGTGCGCGATAATTCATTTTGGAACTGACGGTTGGCGCGCTCGCGTCGATGAGGACTTCACTGCCGATAACGTTGCCCGTATCGCCGATGCCGTCGGCGAGTTGTGGCAAAAGATCAATCCGGGCAAAACGGTATATATAGGGTTCGACACCCGGCCCCTGGCGCGCGAGTTCGCTGAGCTTGCGGCGGGCGTGCTAGCAGCGCACGGGCTAGACGCCGTGCTCGCTTCGCGACCTGTCCCGACCCCTGCCCTTACGTGGGCGGCGGCTTATGACGGTGAAGCGTGCGGCGCGCTCATGGTGACGGGGTCCCATCATCCGCAGGGCTATCTGTGCCTCAAGATTCGCATGGGTGACGGCTCGACCGCCAACCAGGATGTCATCGAAGAGCTCGAAGAGACTATGGCTCCCGAGCCAATGGGGATCGAGGGGCAATATCGCACCGCGGATATCATTCCTGACTATATGCAGGCGGTGGCATCGTTTGTCGATGCCGAAGCCATCCGCGCCGCGCACCTGCGCGTGGTTGTCGATCCCATGGGCGGCGCAGCCCAGGGCTATCTAGCCGACTTGCTGCGCGAGCTTGGCGTTGAGGTGCACGAGATTCACGCCGGGCAGGCGTCTGACCAAGAAGATATCTGCCCCGACCCCGTTGAGCCGTGGGTGGACGCTTGCGAGCGCACGGTTATCGAGGACGGAGCTTGCGCTGGCCTGGTGACCGACGGCGACGCCGACCGCATCGGCGCGGTTGACGAGCGCGGCAGATATATACATCCGCATCAGATCATGGCGCTCGTTTTGGGCGACTTGGTTCAATTTCGTAATTTGGAGGGGCGCGTCGTCGTCAATCTTTCGTGCTCGACGCTCGTGCGTCGCATTGCCGAGGCGCTTGGCTGCCGCGTGACCGTCAAACCAGTCGGTTTCAAATATATAGCGGCGGAGATGAAGAAGGGCGGCGTCCTCATAGGCGGCGAAGAAGCCGGTGGTATCGGCATCGCCGCACATATGCCCGAGCGCGATGGAATCCTCGCCTGTCTGATTCTGTGTGAGCTTATGGCAAAGACGGACGCGCCTTTGGGCGTTCTGGTCGACCAACTCGAGGACAGTTTTGGTAAGACGAGTTACGGTCGACGCGATTTACGCCTTGAGGCCGAAGATGCCGAAACGTTACGAACCCTGCTGCCGGGCGTAAACCCCAAGTCGATTTGTGGCAAGGTGCCGCAAAACGTTAGTCATATGGATGGCTTGCGTCTGTCATTTGAGGATGACACGTGGCTGCTGGTCCGTCCTAGCGGGACCGAACCAGTGGTGCGCGTCTACGCCGAGGGGTTCTCGGTGGAAGAACGCGATGAGTTGCTCGATGCTGGCTGTGCTTTAGCTAGGGGGACGTATCCGCTTTAACCATGAGACTGCCTTATATAAAGAGATGCTCGGCGAGCGGTAGTTAACGGCTGGCAAACGTTAGTCGGATCACAAAATGTGTAGGAAATGTGTACGCCCAGATTCCCGCCCACGGGGCCCCTCCGGTCTGGCAATATATCTCCTTGCCGCGCGGCCCGGTGGAACCGGATGAGCCGCAGAGCGTGCACCTTGAGAACCGGATACTGCGAGGATGGACACTCACTTCAGTGTCGCATCCGGGCAGACATCGAACCATTTGAAATGGTCTAACTTGGATTTGTTTTTCGCAAGGCCGCCGAGAGGCGGCCCCGAGAAATTCCTTTTCCTATACTAAAACCATATGAATCGAACGGAACCGATCAGCGTAACAGTTGTGAGGACCGGACGGGCTCGAAGCCCATTAATTTTGGACGGAGAGTTCGATCCTGGCTCAGGATGAACGCTGGCGGCGCGCCTAACACATGCAAGTCGAACGGCACCTATCTTCGGATAGAAGCGAGTGGCGAACGGCTGAGTAACACGTGGAGAACCTGCCCCCTCCCCCGGGATAGCCGCCCGAAAGGACGGGTAATACCGGATACCCCCGGGCGCCGCATGGCGCCCGGGCTAAAGCCCCGACGGGAGGGGATGGCTCCGCGGCCCATCAGGTAGACGGCGGGGTGACGGCCCACCGTGCCGACAACGGGTAGCCGGGTTGAGAGACCGACCGGCCAGATTGGGACTGAGACACGGCCCAGACTCCTACGGGAGGCAGCAGTGGGGAATCTTGCGCAATGGGGGGAACCCTGACGCAGCGACGCCGCGTGCGGGACGGAGGCCTTCGGGTCGTAAACCGCTTTCAGCAGGGAAGAGTCAAGACTGTACCTGCAGAAGAAGCCCCGGCTAACTACGTGCCAGCAGCCGCGGTAATACGTAGGGGGCGAGCGTTATCCGGATTCATTGGGCGTAAAGCGCGCGTAGGCGGCCCGGCAGGCCGGGGGTCGAAGCGGGGGGCTCAACCCCCCGAAGCCCCCGGAACCTCCGCGGCTTGGGTCCGGTAGGGGAGGGTGGAACACCCGGTGTAGCGGTGGAATGCGCAGATATCGGGTGGAACACCGGTGGCGAAGGCGGCCCTCTGGGCCGAGACCGACGCTGAGGCGCGAAAGCTGGGGGAGCGAACAGGATTAGATACCCTGGTAGTCCCAGCCGTAAACGATGGACGCTAGGTGTGGGGGGACGATCCCCCCGTGCCGCAGCCAACGCATTAAGCGTCCCGCCTGGGGAGTACGGCCGCAAGGCTAAAACTCAAAGGAATTGACGGGGGCCCGCACAAGCAGCGGAGCATGTGGCTTAATTCGAAGCAACGCGAAGAACCTTACCAGGGCTTGACATATGGGTGAAGCGGGGGAGACCCCGTGGCCGAGAGGAGCCCATACAGGTGGTGCATGGCTGTCGTCAGCTCGTGTCGTGAGATGTTGGGTTAAGTCCCGCAACGAG
>ERZ825384.136-NODE-136-length-92737-cov-30.996191_pt1 | contig 92737 bp, 76 predicted proteins | sample MGYA00519931_ERZ825384 | MGnify/ENA primary metagenome ERZ825384 (study PRJEB31778, sample SAMEA3449200) | human gut metagenome | biome: human gut; feature: human-associated habitat; material: faeces | place: United Kingdom | collected 2010/2012 ...
GCAATCATCCTCTTATGTCCGAAGATGTAAGTGTCTCCGGGTATCTGATGGATTCCGTTACCGGCGGTCTTGAGACCATCGTAAGAGCCCGGAATGAATGAACTCTTGGCGTGTAAGTTAATTAACTGTTAGTTTTTTTCAAAAATAATTGCCTCATCATGCCCCATAATACATAGATATATTGTATCATCAAGGCATGCGACTATTCTGTTCTTGTCCATATCGAGGTATTTTTAATTTGACCCCAATATAGTAGAATTGTGACTTAGAGTACATAATTATGGGTCTTAGAAGGCTCGCCGGCCATCTTTTTTATTATGCCGGTGTAAAACTTTCAGAATTATTATCTATATTTGCAATATCATCTGAGTTCTGCAGATTTGACGCCACTCGTCTCAGATATACAGGATGAAACTATACTACAGACAAAATACTTATGCTATGAAACTACATATTGCAGCGCTGGTTATTTTAACCGGACTCTCTTGTTCTGGATTGTTTGCCCAATCAGTATTACCTGATAGTGTATACGTTCATATCACAACAAATGGGCATTACACCATGCTTGCCAATGCCAATAACGTATATGGACAGGGAGAAACGGTTGACATAACATCTGAATATTATATAGGGAAATACGCAGTCACCTGTCAGGAATGGTATGATTTTATCACTGCCACAGATAAAAATGCTCCCGGGTATTGGGTAAATGGTATGATTCCGTATGGCAAAAACAAACATCCAGTTGTATGGGTGTCATATGGTGATGCTCAGGAATATTGCAATTGGTTGGAACAGCAATATCCTCTATATAACTTTCGTTTGCCCACACACGCAGAATGGGAATTTGCAGCTTCGGGCAATAAACGTTCGATATATCCATGGGGAGATGAATTGGAAGTAACATACGAAAATCTGGAATTAGCATCGAAGTTGAATTATAATGCCGTTTTTGGAGCGTATCTTTTGCACAATCCTGATAGGATAGCCACTTTCAATAATCCAAAATCTCCTTTCTACAATACGAAAGAAATTGTAGGTAATATTATCACTGTCACGCCATTCGGAAATGTTACAGGATGGATTAATCATCAAAATTATACAGGATTGGTATATACTGACATATTTTCAGAAGTAAACAATTCCGGAGGTTTTACCTGCCCAGTAGATGATTACTCCGATGGAGTAAGTCCGTGGGGGTGCTATAATATGTCAGGTAATTGTTGGGAATGGACTTCTACCGAAGAAATCGCTTCTAACGGAGCTGAAAAAGGACAATTGACAAACACAGTAAAAGGTGGGTCGTGGTATGCAACAGCAAAAAGTTGTCGTGTTTCATTCAGAGGAGAGGGACGTAAGCCAAATGGTTGTTATGCAACTGTTGGTTTCAGAGTGGTGGCAATACCAAAGCAACCAGAAAGTGTTGAATTTTTCAACAACAGCGACAACATCGATGAAGGTTATTACACATTGACAGGTAATAAAATATCATATCCGTCTGTTTCTGGCATTTACATTAAAGTTCAACGAATGAAACCTCACAAGATACTGATTAAATAGGGTGTTCAGTTGAATAATCCGAAATGCATCTATACTGTCAACAGCCGATGACGGTAAGGCTTGCTGACATTTGACGATCACAATAAGACCATTGATAGGGTCGTTGATAAGAAGAAATCAACAAAAAAATCCTATATATGAATGTGCTATCTTTCAAAATACTTCGATTGAACTCATCTTTCAACATCAGTTGCAAATCTTATGCCTCAGTGGGATACTGCTCTGATATTGAGTTTGATGACCGATACTTTGACCTTGATGTATCTTCTTCAGTCCCGGAACATTGTCCATGAGGAGGAGACTCAGGCACTAAGACATACAATCTAACCGCAAGGAAAAGCGGTTTTACTAAGGCTATATTGACTCAATATTTCAGGGGCAACGTGAAGAAAAGAACAGTAATAAGGTTTATAATCCTCTGATATTATGGAAAAGGCAATATTGGTGCCCCTCAAGTAGGATTGAGTCCTAAAATCGCCGATTTTGACTTGGACATGAAACAAAAAAATATTCAGCCGATTTTATGTAAATGGCTGAATATCAACATTTTAGCTTCCGAAGCCTGGAGCCGCGAGTGGGACTCGAACCCACGACCTTTTCGTTACGAATGAAATGCTCTACCAACTGAGCTATTGCGGCAACTGTGTCGTTTTCGGGTGCAAAGTTAATGCTTTTTTCCTAACCGGCAAAATATTCCCCGAATTTTTTGCTCAAGAAGTGGGCGAGGTATTATTTATCGTGGGTTTGAGGGGGTGTCGGGGAGGTATGGGGGGAGCCTATGCCGGGACGCAAACGGGTAGCCATTTTTTGTTCGGCTGCGTTGTTGCCGGGTTGCCAGAATCGGGTGCCGTCTATCTCTGAGGGCAAAAATTGTTGTTCCACGGTATTGCCTTCATAATCGTGAGCATATTTATAGCCTTTGCCATAGCCAAGCTGACTCATGAGTTTGGTGGGTGCGTTGCGCAAGTGTAAGGGTACAGGCAGATTGCCGCTGCGCCGCACTTCAGCCTGCGCTTTGCCAATGGCCATATAGGCTGTGTTGGATTTAGGACTTGTGGCTAAATATATGGCACATTCCGAGAGAATTATCCGTCCTTCGGGCCAACCTATCTTCTTTAACGCGTCGAAAGTGGCATTGGCAAGCAGCAGAGCGTTGGGATTGGCAAGGCCGATATCTTCTGCCGCTAAAATCACCATTCGGCGTGCTATAAACTCCGGGTCTTCGCCGCCTTCAACCATGCGGGCAAGCCAATAGACGGCGCCGTCGGGGTCTGAACCGCGCATCGACTTTATAAACGCCGAGATGATGTCATAATGCATCTCTCCCCCTTTGTCGTATGCCGCCGGATTGGTCTGAAGCAGACTCGTTACTATGGCATCCGTTATCACCATCGGCTGACCTGCCGGGGTACTTTGGTCTATCAGGTCGAGAATATTGAGCAGCTTGCGTGCATCGCCGCCGGCATATCTAAACAGAGCCGTTGTTTCGCGAACCTCGGCGGTGCGTTTGCTCAGCAGCTCATCATGCTGTAAGGCGCGGTCGAGGAGTATTTGCAAGTCGCTGACGTCGAGCGGGTTGAGTGTGTAAACCTGTGCTCGGCTGAGTAAGGGACGAATAACCTCAAACGACGGGTTTTCCGTCGTTGCCCCTATCAGCGTCAGAATACCCTGTTCCACGGCTCCCAACAGAGAATCCTGCTGAGCCTTGTTGAAGCGGTGGATTTCGTCGATGAAGAGGATTGGGCGCCCCTGTCCGAATATTGAATTGCTCTCGCGTTTGCATTGTTCAATGACTTCGCGCACATCCTTAACGCCCGAAGTTACGGCACTTAGAGTATGAAACGGAGCTTCTGTGAGGTTAGCCAGCAACCGTGCAAGAGTGGTCTTGCCCACCCCCGGAGGCCCCCACAGTATAAACGACGCCACATGTCCGCTTTCTATCATGCGGCGAATCACAGCATCGGGGCCAACGAGATGCCGCTGTCCTATATATTCGTCGAGTGTGCGCGGACGCATACGTTCCGCAAGGGGTATATTCGCCATTATCGTTGCTGAATCTCGTTGATGATACTGTCGAGGTTCATCTCTTCCAAACAATTGAGCAGTATGTCGGGTTCTCCCTCTAAAACATCTCTGCCGAAAGTGCCGCTCAGACCCACCACATAACATCCGGCGGCTTTGCCGGCACGTATTCCCTGCAGCGAATCTTCCACCACAACGCAATGACAAGGGTTGATGCCTATGCGGGTTGCTCCTATCAGATAACCCTGAGGATCAGGTTTAGAGCGCGTTACGCTGTCGGCATCTACAATTGTGTCGACACGTTGCCACAGCTCCGGGCGCTGTCGGCGCAGATGATCCATCTTCTCCTTTTTTGAGCTGGTGACTATGGCCTTGGGGATGTGTAGTTCGCCGAGGCGGTCAAGCAACCGTTCTGCCCCTTTGCAATAATTATATTGCATTCGTGCCTCACGGTCAAACAGCATCTCTGCCACCCTTTCCCTGTCCGTAGGTTTGAAATATGTAGTAAGGATATTCTCTAACGTTGTTCCTTTGATACGATGTGCAAAATCGGGGTATCCGGTTGGAAAATACGACTCGATTTCACTCCATATTCGCGTGTATTCCGTCTCGCTGTCAATCAACACACCGTCAAGGTCAAACAGAAAGGCTATATTCATATTGCAAAGATAATCAATTTTCAGCAATATTTAATGCTTATACACTTCAGTAATTTCACACCCGTCTTCACGCACCTGCAAAAGTCGGGGAACAGCCGGATAAACGAATGACGATTATATATTAGACAAGCCGGATTATAACCACGGGAGGATGCGTTATGGCTAATGCCGTAAACGCGTCCTCCCGTTGTGGAAGATTTCTCAAATCAGGAGAAAGAGAGTGTCATGGTGGTGGTTGCCTCGCAAGTTTCGAACTTGAACTTCACTTCAAACCGATACTCGCCCGGAGCATCCGGCTTTTGAGAGAAGTAAAAGTTAGAATCAAGAAAATGCGACATATCATACATTTTGATAGGATAGATTGAAGAATCTGCTATCAATGCATGATTTGTGGCTTTTCGATCATGGCACATTCCGTTTGTTAGATATGGGCCGTTACCATTCCTTGCAGATAGGTCATATCCTCCCTGAATATAGTCGTAATATGAAACCCATTGCAGGTAAATCACATCGCCTATATCAGCTCCGGCTTTATGGGATGCATTGAAGTCATCAAGACTTTTTATCTCTATGCCTCTGATTTCTTCACCAACTACTTGAGAGCCAACAGGATCTCCGATTAAACCCTCCTCCAAAAGAGAAGGCGTTGGGAAATGGTCATTGTATTTATCCAACAACTTATTGAAAAGTTTCTTATTGGATGCCGGACCTACATATTTGCCAACGATATCTATATATATAATATCTTCAATCTGTTGGATTTTTATATTATAGTTTGATGAAGATCCGTTTGCCTGTTCCTTAGGCATAATAAACACATCTGTCAGACTTTCCTTCAGGAAGTAGCCGTCAGGGACTTTGTCATCGTCAGAGCATGAAGTTACCAGCAACATGCAGATGCACATTATGCACCAAACGATGGATTTGTGTTGCTTGAATTATTTCATAGTTGAACTTAATTTATTTAGGTTAAGACGTAATTAAAACCCTTATCCAAATTAGATGTTATTTCAATTGACACATCAAAGTGACACGAATCAAGCTCGGATTTTGAGAATTGTAGGGTTAAAATCTTTCAGGGCGGCTTCTCTTCATCTCCTTGCGAACACGACACAAGGAAGAATAATCACCCAAAAACAAGAGGAGTTTTTTCATAACAGATGTTTTTGAGTTGGTTTTGCAAATATAATCAAAATTTTTTGGTTGTCAACACTTCTCAACAAAAAAATTTAAAATTTTTCTAAATGTAATAATTCTTGTTCCTAAAGTCGCCTATTATAGTTGGCTTTATTTAGACTTCATGCCACGCAAAAGAAAAGATTATTTTTACTCGGAGAAAAATATTATCTGCAGTCAGCCTGCATAATCATAAGGTCTTATTCCCGGTAATTCCCCGGTAATAAAAATGTTGGTGTTGGCGGAATTATAAAAAAGTATTAATTTTGCAACATGGAAAAATTAGATGTGCTTCTCGGCCTTCAATGGGGCGATGAAGGTAAGGGTAAGGTGGTGGACGTGCTCACACCGGCTTACGATATAGTGGCCCGCTTTCAAGGCGGTCCTAACGCTGGTCATACTCTTGAGTTTAACGGCCAGAAACATGTGCTGCGGTCAATACCATCGGGTGTTTTCCAACCCGACACCATTAATGTAATCGGCAACGGCGTGGTGCTCGATCCTCTGTTGCTTACATCAGAAGCCGCCGAGCTTGAAAAGGCCGGTGTCGACGTAGGCAAGGTGCTTCGCATTTCACGCAAAGCACATCTTATAATGCCCACTCACCGTCTTCTCGATGCGGCCAACGAAGCCGCCAAAGGAAGTGCCAGGATAGGCACCACAGGCAAAGGCATCGGTCCGGCGTATACAGATAAGGTGAGCCGTAACGGTTTGCGCGTGGGTGACCTTGAGCTGGATTTTGAAAACCGCTATAACGCAGCCCGCAACCGTCATCTGTTGCAGCTCAAGCAGATGGGCTTTGAGATACCGGCAGACTTTGAGGCTACCGAGCAGCTATGGCTTCAGGCGGCCAAGTCGCTCGAGCGTTTTCTGCTCACAGATACCGACTGGCTGATTAACGACGCCCTGCGTCAGGGCAAAAAGGTGCTTGCCGAAGGTGCCCAGGGCACAATGCTCGATGTGGACTTCGGCTCCTACCCCTTTGTTACCAGCTCGAACACCGTAACGGCCGGTGCCTGTGTGGGTCTGGGCGTGGCTCCGCGCAACATTGGCGATGTTTATGGCATCTTTAAAGCATATTGCACACGCGTGGGTGCAGGTCCTTTCCCCACCGAACTCTTTTCGGCCGACGGCAAGACAATGCGCGACCGCGGACATGAATATGGTGCCGTAACAGGTCGCGAACGCCGCTGCGGCTGGATTGACCTGGTGGCTCTGCGCCATGCCATCCAGATAAACGGCGTTACCAAGCTGATAATGATGAAGAGCGATGTGCTCGACACATTCCCCATAATCCGTGCCTGCGTGGCTTACGACATTGACGGGCAGGGACGCACTGACCGTTTCCCCTACGATGCGGCTGCCGTAAACATAAAGCCGGTATACGAGGATATTCCCGGCTGGCAGACTGACCTCACTCAGGCTAAGTCGGCGGAGGATTTCCCCGAAAACTTCCGCAATTACATCAGCTATCTTGAAGAGAAACTTGAAGTGCCGATAGCCATAGTAAGCGTTGGCCCGGATCGTCTGCAGACCATCCGTCTGAAATAATCCCTATACAGCAACTCACAGCGATTGCCGGTGCAATCATCGGCAATCGCACCTGATAACGAACCAAAATTTTCTAAAATCATCAATCTAATATCATGGCAAAAGTAAAACCGTTCAAGGGCCTTCGTCCGCCACGCGAATTAGTGGAGGAGGTAGTATCACGGCCTTACGACGTACTCAACAGCGAAGAAGCCCGCAAAGAGGCTGAAGGGAATCCCAAATCGCTCTACCACATCATCAAGCCGGAAATAGATTTTGAACCCGGCACTGATGAACATGACCCCAAGGTTTATGACAAGGCTGTGGAAAACTTCCGCGCTTTCCAGAAAAACGGATGGCTTGTGCCCGATGAAAAAGAAAACTACTACATCTACGCACAAACCATGGATGGCCGCACTCAATACGGCTTCGTTGTAGCCGCCTGGGTAGACGATTATATGGAAGGCCGCATCAAAAAGCATGAGCTGACGCGCCGCGACAAAGAGGAAGACCGCATGAAACACGTGCGCATCAACAATGCCAACGTTGAACCGGTGTTCTTCGCCTTCCCCGACAATGCTGCTCTTGAAGAAATCATCCGCAAGGAAACGGCTAAGGCTCCCGAATATGACTTCGTGGCTCCCGATGGTTTTGGACACACTTTCTGGGTGATTGACGATGAAAACACCATCAAGACCATCACCGAAGAGTTTGCCAAGATACCGGCTCTTTACATAGCCGACGGCCATCACCGCAGCGCCGCCGCCGCCCTCGTAGGCGACGAGAAACGCCGCAACAACCCCAACCATCGCGGCGATGAGGAATACAACTACTTCCTGGCTGTTGCATTCCCCGCTTCGCACCTCCGCATCATCGACTACAACCGCGTGGTACGCGACCTTAACGGTCTGACCCCGGCTGAGTTCCTGGATCGCGTTCGCGAGAACTTCGAGGTGAAAGACATGGGCACGGAGATTTATCATCCCACCGGACTCCATAACTTCGCTCTCTATCTGGAAGGCCACTGGTACAGCCTCACCGCCAAACCCGGTACTTACGACGACAACGACCCCATCGGCGTGCTCGACGTTACAGTAAGCTCCGACAAGATTCTGCGCGACATTCTGGGCATCACCGACCTGCGCAGCGACAAACGCATCGACTTCGTAGGCGGCATTCGCGGTCTCGAAGAGCTGCAGCGTCGCGTTGACAGCGGCGAAATGAAGATGGCTCTCGCCCTCTATCCCGTAACTATGGGTCAGCTGATGCAGATTGCCGACACTGGCAACATCATGCCTCCCAAGACAACATGGTTCGAGCCGAAGCTTCGTTCGGGTCTTGTAATACACAAACTCGACTAAGCCTTTGCATCCCTGCAGGCTTATAAACGGCCGACAGGGAACGCAAAGCACCTCAGTTCCGTCGGGATGACGTAGCTAAAATCAAAAAAATTGCACACACAGGCCCTTGCTGCAACCCACAAAGCAGCTGGGGCCTGACCTTTACGGGGTTAACATTTTTGTGTGGAATGGCGTCTAAGCCACGTTGCCACAAAAGCGGAATGAAACCGATTTGCGTATATGAAAAATAATTAGTAATTTTGTAGGTGAATCCGGGGCCACGCCTCGATACCATGAATTAACCTAAAAAAAGCGACAATGAGTCAAATTATAACAGTAGAAGAAGCCGTAGCGAAAGTAAAAGACGGTATGACGGTAATGGTAGGAGGCTTCCTGGCCAACGGGTCGCCCAACAAGGTGCTCGACGCACTGGCAAAAAGCGGAGTAAAAGACCTTACAGTGATTTGCAACGACAGCGCCTACCCTGACAAAGGCATCGGCCAGCTCATAGTCAACAAGCAGCTCAAAAAACTTATCGTAAGCTATATCGGCGCCTGTCCGCAGACAGCCGAGCAGATGAACTCCGGCGAGCTGGAGGTGGAATTCTCACCCCAGGGCACTCTGGCCGAACGTGTTCGTGCGGGCGGTTTCGGTCTCGGCGGCGTACTCACTCCCACAGGTCTGGGCACAGTGGTAGCCGAAGGCAAGCAGGTGATAAACATTGACGGCAAGGACTTCCTGCTCGAAAAACCGCTGCGTGCCGACGTGGCCCTGATAGGTGCCAGCAAAGCAGACAAAAAAGGCAATCTCCGCTTCAACGGCACAAGCTCCAACTTCAACCCCATGATGGCCACCGCTGCCGACATGGTGATTTGTGAGCCGAAAGAGATAGTAGAGATAGGCGAAATGGCTCCCGAAGATGTTCACACCCCCGGCATCCTCATCGACTATCTGGTAAAATAAAAACACATAAACCGCTGCTCAGACTCCTCTGAGAGCCACTTTTCACAATCACCTTCATCACTCGGTAAAGTTGAGGCTAAGATGCCTGCCGGCAGAAAGAAAAGCTGAGTTGATAAAAAAGATGTGATAAAAGAGCGGCAAGCGGATTTATAACAGCAATAACCTCCTGAATCTAATAATGGAAAAGACAACCTTGCGAGTAAGAATGAGCGCCAAAGATGCCCATTACGGCGGCAATCTGGTAGACGGCGCACACATGGTTCATCTCTTCGGAGACGTGGCCACTGAACTGCTCATAATGCATGACGGCGACGAAGGACTCTTCGCCGGTTATGATAATGTGGAATTTTTGGCTCCGGTATATGCCGGCGACTACATAGAAGCCCGCGGCGAGATAGTAAAGGTGGGCAACAGCTCACGCAAAATGGTGTTTGAGGCATGGAAGGTGGTTTCAACACGTCCCGACATCTCAGCTTCGGCAGCCGATGAGCTCGCAGAACCGATTCTGGTATGCCGCGCTTCCGGCACCTGCGTGGTTCGCAAAGCTGACCAAAGAATCAAACACGATTAATCGGCAGACAAAGGCATGGAGAAACTTATAATTACTGCCGCAATCTGCGGAGCAGAGGTAACCAAAGAACAGAACCCGGCAGTTCCCTATACCGTAGAGGAACTGGTGCGTGAGGCAAAAGCAGCCGCCGACGCCGGCGCAGCCATCATCCATGTGCATGTTCGCGAAGATGACGGCACTCCCACTCAGAGCAAAGAACGCTTCAAGGAATGCATGGACGCCATCCGCAAGGCATGTCCCGACGTGATAATGATTCCGTCGACGGGCGGCGCCGTAGGTATGACAGCCGAGGAGCGTCTGCAGCCAACAGAGCTGGATCCCGAAATGGCAACGCTCGACTGCGGCACCTGCAACTTCGGCGATGACGTGTTTGAAAACACTATGCCCATGATGCGCGCCTTCGGCAAACGCATGATGGAACGCAACATCAAACCGGAATATGAGTGCTTTGAGATGGGTCATCTCGACACGGTTGTGAATATGGCCCGCAAAGGACAGGTTCCCGGCGCTCCCATGCAGTTCAACTTCGTGCTCGGCGTGCCGGGTTGCACCCCCGCCACGGTCGACAATCTCTGCTGGCTGGTAAACAAGATACCCGCCGGAAGCACCTGGACAGTAACCGGAATCGGCCGCCACGCCTTCCCGATGGCCGCTGCCGGCATAGCCATGGGCGGCAACGTGCGTGTAGGCTTCGAGGATAACCTCTATCTGAGTCGCGGCGTACTGGCAAAGAGTAACGGCGAACTGGTGGCAAAAGTAGTGCGTCTGGCCAAAGAACTCGGCCGCGAGATTGCTACTCCGGCAGAAGCCCGCGAGATACTCGGTCTGAAACAGAAATAACACAACTGCCGCAAAGGGCCACAACGGCTCTACGGCAAAAAGAATCTAAAAAAATAAAACCAACCATACATCATGCAGAAAAAAGGTAACAAATACGGCACACACCGCGTGCTCGAGCCAAAAGGCGTACTCCCCCAGCCCGCCAACAAGGTGGACAACAATATGGACGAAATCTACGATAACGAAATCCTGATTGACGTTCAGACTCTTAACATCGACTCCGCATCGTTCACTCAGATAGAGGAACAGGCCGGCGGCGACAAAGAGAAGATTGCCGAAATCATGCTCGACATCGTGGCAAAACAGGGCAAACATCGCAACCCGGTAACCGGTTCGGGCGGTATGCTTCTTGGCACGGTAGAGAAAATCGGCGACGCTCTGAAGGGCAAAATCGACCTCAAAGAGGGCGACAAAATCGCTACTCTGGTGTCGCTGTCGCTGACTCCTCTGCGCATCGACAAAATCAAAGAGATACGTCCGGAAATCGACCAGGTGGACATTGACGGCAAAGCCATTCTGTTTGAGAGCGGCATCTACGCCAAGATACCCAACGACATGCCCGAGAACCTGGCCCTGAGCGCTCTTGACGTTGCCGGCGCTCCCGCCCAGACAGCCAAGCTGGTGAAACCCGGCGACACAGTGCTCATCATCGGCGCCGGCGGCAAGAGCGGTATGCTCTGCTGCTACGAGGCTAAGAAACGCGCAGGCGTTACGGGCAAGGTTATCGGCCTCTGCCACAGCGAACGCTCAACCAAACGTATGCAGGACCTCGGCTTCTGCGACTATGTGTTCAGCGCCGACGCCACTCAGCCCGTTCCCGTAATGGAGAAAATCTCCGAGCTCACCAATGGCCAGATGTGCGACGTAACCATCAACAACGTCAACATCCCCGACACGGAGATGACCTCTATCCTCTGCACCAAGAACGACGGCGTTGTTTACTTCTTCTCTATGGCCACGAGCTTCACCAAGGCTGCTCTGGGCGCTGAAGGTGTCGGCAGCGACGTGACGATGATAGTAGGCAACGGCTACACCAAAGGCCACGCCGAAATCACTCTGCAGGAACTGCGCGAGAATGAAGCCTTACGCAAGATTTTCACTGACCTCTACGCATAATCGGAAACAATAAATAAGGTGTGCCGCGCGGCCAATGACAGGGTCAGCGCGGCGCGCCTAACCCCTTTTTAGGAAAACTGACTAAGGCGAATCTCATTATGAACCAAAGCAGAAGAAAAGAGCTGTTTCCGAATGTTTCAGACAAGGATTGGAACGACTGGACATGGCAGGTGCGCAACCGCATTGAAACAGTAGACCAACTGAAGAAATACCTGAAGCTGACCGAGGAAGAGGAAGCCGGCATACGCGAGAGCCTGAAGACGCTGCGTATGGCCATCACCCCTTATTATCTGAGTCTGATAGACCCGGACGACCCCAATGACCCCGTTCGCAAGCAGGCTGTTCCGTCGTCGCTGGAGCTGCATCGCGCCGATGCCGACCTGGAAGACCCGCTGCACGAAGACAGCGACAGCCCCGTGCCCGGACTTACGCACCGTTATCCGGATCGCGTGCTGATGCTCATCACCGACAAATGCTCAATGTATTGCCGTCATTGCACACGCCGCCGTTTCGCCGGTCAGCATGACGCAGCATCGCCTCGTGAGAACATAGACAAAGCCATTGACTATATTGCCCGTACGCCTCAGGTGCGCGACGTGCTTCTCAGCGGCGGCGACTGCCTGCTGGTGAGCGACGAGACCCTCGAATACATCTTCAAGCGCCTGCGCGAGATTCCCCACGTGGAAATCATACGCCTCGGCAGCCGCACCCCCGTAGTGTGCCCGCAGCGCATAACCCCCGAGCTGGTGCAGATGATAAGCAAGTACCATCCCGTATGGCTCAACACTCACTTCAACCACCCCAACGAGGTCACCGAGGAGAGCAAGGAAGCCTGCGCCCGCCTGGCCAACGCCGGTGTGCCCCTGGGCAACCAGAGCGTATTGCTGCGCGGCGTAAACGATTGTCCCAACATCATGATGCGTCTGGTGCATGAGTTAGTGAAGATTCGCGTTCGCCCCTACTACATCTATCAGTGCGACCTCAGCCTCGGCATCGAGCACTTCCGTACACCGGTGTCGAAGGGCATAGAGATTATGGAGAACCTGCGCGGCCACACGTCAGGCTACTGCGTGCCGACGTTCGTGATAGACGCCCCCGGCGGTGGCGGCAAGATACCCATCATGCCCAACTACATTATAAGTATGGCACCTAACCGCATGGTTGTCCGCAACTACGAAGGCGTCATCACCACTTACACCACGCCCGACGAGTATAAGGACGAGTGCCAGTGTCCCGACTGCAAAGCCCAGCGTGCCGAGAAAGCAAAACATCGCGAGGGTGTGGCACGTCTGCTCTACGGCGACCAGTTGGCCATAGAGCCTAACGAGTTGGAACGTCACAAACGCAACAAACACTGATAGCAAATTACCACCGTGAAGCTGATTGAGGATGTAGCAGATTGCCGTTCAGTGGCCATAGTTGGTCTTGCCAAAAATGCAGGCAAGACCGAATGTCTGAACTATATCCTCAAACGGCTTGCGGCGCGCGGACACGCCACAGCGCTGACGTCGATAGGTGTTGACGGCGAGACGAGCGATGCCGTAACACGCACCCCAAAGCCGGAGATTACCGTCTACAACAATATGCTGTTTGCAACGTCAGAGCTGCATTACCGTCAGCGCCGTCTGACCTCGGAGATACTCGACCTGAGCAACCGGCATACGGCCCTGGGGCGTTTGGTAACCGCCCGCGCTGTTATAGGTGGCAAAGCATTGATTTCCGGTCCGGCCGACACCGCCACTATGCGACGCCTCATAGCCTCGTTGCATGATTTGGGCGCCGAGACAGTGTTGATTGACGGCGCGTTGTCTCGGCTGAGCCCGGCGTCGCCGGCAGTTGCCGACGCTCTTGTATTGGCAACAGGTGCCGCAGTGGCGTCCACCATAAAAGAGGTGGAAAGGCATACACGGTTTGTCTGCTCGCTGATTCAGCTGCCTGCCGTAGACGCCGATTTAGCCGAGAGACTGGAAACGGTGGGAAACGGCGTCTGGGGTATAGACGACAGCGGCTTGCCGCATGATTTGAAGATTCCGTCGGCTTTCGCTTTGGAAAAGAACCGCGACCGCATTTTCAGTTACGGCACTACCCTGTTCTGCTCAGGAGCCGTCAGCGACCACTTTTTAGAGTTCCTGAAGATGCAGAAGCAGATTGCGGAAACCACGCTGATAATGCGCGACTTCACACGCCTTTTCGCCAAACCGGAAACTTACGCCGATTTCCGGCGCCGGGGCGGTAAACTGGCTGTGATGCGGAAAAACCGTCTGCTGGCTGTATGCGTGAATCCCATCTCCCCAAAAGGCTACCGACTGGACAGCAACAGGCTGTGCGAGGCTCTTGAACAGACGCTCACCGTGCCGGTCTATGACCTTATGAATTACGGACATACCCTCAACTCAATAGCATGACAGAAAAGCCATATACACTGCGCGATGCTATAGGCGGAAATAGAAATTTAGCCTATATTGCCGACCTTACGGAGACCGTGTCTTCGCCGGGTCGTCGCAGTCTGTTGAGCAGTGAATGGCTTACAGAGAAGGAGTTGCTTGAAAGGGAATATGAGCACACCGAGGAGATGCTGAGGCTAAGGCGGAATAATCCGGAAGCCACAGAAAATATCCTGCGGCAGTTGATGTGCCTGCGCGACATCACCACTACCCTTTCGGCCCTGAAGGCATCGCAGACCATGGGCGACATAGAGCTGTATGAGCTTAAAGCCCTGGCGCTGGTGGTAGTTGAAGTTCGCAATCTGTGTGAGCAATATGGCATTAAGGCTGTGGAACTCCCCGATGTGGAGAAGGTGGTTGAGCTATTGGATCCGGAAGGAACACGGGTGGCACATTTCTATATATACGACGCCTACAGCCCGGTTCTGAAGCAACTGCGCATCAGGCTGAAAGCAGCACAGAAAGAGGAAGCCGACACGGCAGAGCTCTTTGCCGCCTGCAGCGACGAGGAAAACCATATACGCACAGAGCTGAGCAATTCGCTGCAGCCATACGCCGAATCCTTGCAAAAGGGGCTGACGGCCTTAGGACGGCTTGACATGCTGATAGCCAGAGCGGCATTGGCTGAAAAGATGAATCTTAGTCGGCCGGCCATAACAACCGGAAAGACAAGTTACCGTGGTCTGCGTAACCCTCAGATTGCAGAGTCGTTAGCCCGTAACAAGCGCGAATTTCAGCCCGTAGACATTACAATAGAACCCGGAGTAACGGTGATTACCGGTGCCAATATGGCCGGTAAGAGCGTTGTGCTGAAGACGGTGGCTCTTTGCCAGCTTATGGCTCAGTTCGGCTATCACGTGCCGGCTCAGGAGGCCGAGGTGAGACCTGTGGAGGAAGTGTTAAGCAGCATTGGCGACGCTCAGGATGAGCTGGAAGGCCTCTCGAGCTATGCCGCCGAGATGCTGCGCATAAACAATATTATAGATAAGAAGAGGAGCGGTGTGCGTTGTCTGGCGCTGATTGACGAGCCGGCACGCACCACTAATCCTGAGGAAGGAAAAGCATTGGTCAATGCAATAATCGAGCTTCTGGGCGGTGAGGGCAGCTCTACCCTGCTCACCACTCATTACAGCGGACTGACTGCCGAATGTCGCAGACTGCGTGTTCACGGATTTCGCGAGGAGAAGGCTGAAGGCCATACCCTTACGGCATCTACTGTGAATGACTTCATCGACTACCGGTTGGAGCCTGACGATGATGCTCAGGCTCCCCATGAGGCCCTGCGGATAGCACGGCTCATTGGCGTGGACGACGCTGTTACAGAAACCGCTGCCCGTTATCTTGACCAATAAGAAAGTTGAACATCTGAAATGCAGAAGAGTAAGTTAGGATTAGATTTTGAGAAGGTAAAGCACGCCAAAGAGGTTGCCCGCCGCATTGCCGACGATGTGCAGCACTTTGTGGAAGGCTACAGCACGGTGGCCGTTGAGCGCACCCTGTGCCGCCTGCTGGGCATTGACGGCATAGATGCCAACGAAGTGCCGCTGCCCAACGTGCTGGTCAATTCGTTGAAAGAAAAAGGGGTGCTGAGCGAAGGCGTAATGTACTTTCTTGGCAATGCCATTATTGAAACCGGTCTCGAACCGCAGGCCATAGCCGAGCAGGTGGCAGAGGGGAAGCTCGACATCACCGAGCTGCCGGCTCACAGCGGCGAAGAGGTGGCCAAGGCACTCGAACCGTACGTTCAGGCATCGCTGAAACGCATCAAAGACCGCCGCGCCAAGAAAGAGAATTACCTCAACACCATAGGCGAGGGCCCGAAACCCTATCTCTATGTAATCGTTGCCACCGGCAATATCTATGAGGACGTAATACAGGCTCAGGCAGCCGCACGTCAGGGTGCCGACATCATCGCCGTTATCCGCACAACGGGTCAGAGCCTGCTTGACTATGTGCCTTACGGCGCCACCACAGAGGGCTTCGGCGGCACTTTCGCCACGCAGGAAAACTTCCGCATCATGCGCAAAGCTCTTGACGAGGTTGGCGAAGAGGTTGGCCGCTACATCCGCCTTTGCAACTATTGCTCGGGTCTCTGTATGCCCGAAATAGCCGCTATGGGTGCCCTTGAGGGTCTTGACGTGATGCTCAACGATGCTCTCTACGGTATCCTGTTCCGCGACATCAATATGCAGCGCACGCTTGTTGACCAGTTCATGAGCCGCGTAATAAACGGCTATGCAGGCGTTATCATCAACACCGGCGAGGACAACTACCTCACCACCGCCGACGCTGTAGAGGAGGCTCACACAGTGCTTGCCTCCGACCTCATCAACGAACAGCTTGCTCTTTTGGCAGGTCTCCCCGAAGAGCAGATGGGTCTGGGTCACGCCTTTGAAATGGACCCGTCGCTGGAAAACGGCTTCCTGCTGGAACTGGCGCAGGCTCAGATGCTTCGCGAAATCTTCCCGAAGGCAACGCTGAAGTATATGCCTCCCACAAAGTTCATGACCGGCAACATCTTCCGCGGCCATATTCAGGATGCTCTGTTCAACATGATTGGCATCTGGACACACCAAGGCATTCAGCTGCTTGGTATGCCCACAGAGGCTATCCACACTCCTTTCATGAGCGACCGTTATCTCTCTATTGAGAACGCCAAATACATCTTCGGCAACATGAAGAGCATTGGCGAGGAAGTGGAGTTCAAGAAAGACGGCATCATTCAGCGCCGTGCCCAGGAGGTGCTTGCCAAGGCCACCGAGCTGCTCGAGCGCATGGAGAAAGAGGGTCTGTTCTCAGCCCTTGAAAAGGGTATCTTCGCCGATGTAAAACGCGCCAAGACAGGCGGCAAAGGCCTCGATGGTGTGGCTCCCAAAGGCAAGAACTATTACAATCCGTTTATCCAGTTAATGTTAGACCGTAAGTAAACCATGAGCGAAGGATTATATTCAACCGAGAAGAAAGATTACGATAAAACGCTCGACCTGACTCGCATCAAGCCTTACGGCGATACGATGAACGACGGCAAGACACAGCTGAGCTTCACACTCCCTGTGCCGGCAGGCGAAGAAGCCATTGAGGCTGCCAAACAGCTGCTGCGGCAGATGGGCTTCGAGAACCCCCTTATTGTCTATCACCGCGAGCTGACTCCGGGCTTCACCTTCTTCAATGCCTACGGCTCATACACCGGCAGCGTGGACTATACGCAGATTCATGTGCCGAAGGTGGAAGGCGTGAAATGGGGCATGGAGGAATGTGATGCCTACATTCGCGAGAACATCGGCCGTCCGCTGGTGATGGTAGGAGCAAGCACAGGTACAGACGCTCACACCGTGGGCATCGACGCCATCATGAATATGAAGGGCTTCGCCGGTCATTACGGCCTGGAACGTTACGAGATGATTGACGCTCATAACCTGGGCAGTCAGGTGCCCAACGACGAGTTCATTGCCAAGGCTCTGGAACTGAATGCCGACGCCCTGTTGGTGTCGCAGACAGTTACGCAGAAGGATATCCACATCCAGAACATGACAGAGTTGGTGGAGATGCTTGAAGCAGAAGGTCTGCGCGACAAGGTTATCCTTGTATGCGGCGGCCCGCGCATCTCGCACGAACTGGCCAAAGAGCTCGGCTACGACGCCGGTTTCGGCGCCAACACTTACGCTGATGACGTGGCCTCGTACGTGGCTCAGGAGTATGTGCGCCGCCACGGCAACAATCAATAAGCAATAACTTTAAAATCTCTATATCATGGACAAAGCTCAAATTAGAGAGACAATAGCCAGACGCGCCGCCAAAGAACTGCACGACGGCTATGTAGTAAACTTAGGTATCGGCCTGCCCACTATGATACCCAACTATCTTCCCGAAGATGTAAAGGTAACCATCCACTCGGAGAACGGGTTATTAGGTCTCGGCCCGCGTCCGGCTGCCGGCGAGGAGGATTACGAATATACCGATGCCGGCGGTCAGTGCATCACCTCTACCCCCGGTGCCTCCAGCTTCAACAGCGCTTACAGCTTCGGACTGGTGCGCGGCGGCCATGTAGACGTTACCATTCTCGGTGCGCTGCAGACCGATGAAAAAGGCAATCTGGCCAACTGGTGCATACCCGGTAAAAAGACTCCGGGCATGGGCGGCGCCATGGACCTGCTGTCGGGAGCAAAACGCGTTATCCTGGCCATGGAACACACCGCAAAGGGCAACCACAAGATTATGAAAGAATGTACGCTGCCCCTCACGGCTGCCAACTCCGTAAACCTCATCATCACTGAAATGGGTGTGATGGAGGTTACTGACAAGGGCCTCGTGCTGCGCGAGCTCAATCCGGCCTTCACCCTCGACGAGATAAAAGCTGCTACCGGCTGCGAACTCATTGTAGCCGACGACCTTAAACCTATGTGCTAACCCCCAGACCCAATATTTTATAATATATGGATTTCAACACCACAGAAAGGCAAGACCTGTTTCTGCAAATGATTCGGGAATTTGCCGAAAAGGAAGTTAAGCCACTGGCCGCCGAAGTTGACGACCAGGAACGCTTTCCTATGGAGACAGTAGAAAAGATGGCCAAATTGGGCCTGATGGGCATACCCGTACCCAAACAGTATGGCGGTGCCGGAGCCGACAACGTGCTTTACACCATGGCCGTTGAAGAGCTGAGCCGTGTGTGCGCCACAACGGGCGTTATCCTGTCGGCTCACACGTCGCTGTGCTGCGCTCCCATTCTTGAAAACGGCACAGAGGCCCAGAAGCAGAAATATCTGCCTAAACTGGCCAGCGGCGAATGGATTGGCGCTTTCGGCCTTACCGAACCCAATGCCGGCACCGACGCCAGCGCTCAGCAGACCACGGCTGTGAAAGAGGGCGACCACTATGTGCTCAACGGCTCCAAGATTTTCATTACCAATGCCGGCTATGCCAACGTGTATATCATCATGGCTATGACCGACAAGAGCAAAGGCACCAAGGGCATCTCGGCTTTCATAGTAGAGAAAGACTTCCCCGGCTTCTCCATCGGCAAAAAAGAGAAGAAGATGGGTATCCGCGGCTCGGCCACCTGCGAGCTGATTTTTGAAAATTGCATCGTACCGGCCGAGAATCTCTTAGGTCAGGAAGGCAAAGGCTTCGGCATTGCCATGAAGACCCTCGACGGCGGCCGCATCGGCATCGCTTCGCAGGCTCTCGGCATAGCTCAGGGCGCCATGGACGAAACGGTTCGCTACCTCAAAGAGCGCAAACAGTTCGGCCGTCCGCTGGCCAAGTTCCAGAATATGCAGTTCCAACTTGCCGACATGCAGACCCGCATAGAGGCCAGCCGTCTGTTGGTGCGCAAGGCTGCCTTCAAGAAAGACCGCAAGCAGAACTACAGCGCTGACGCCGCTATGGCCAAGCTCTTCGCCGCTGAGACCGCCATGGAGATGACCACCAAGGCCGTACAGTATCACGGCGGTTACGGCTACACACGCGAATATCCGGTGGAACGCATGATGCGCGACGCCAAAATCACCGAGATTTACGAGGGCACCAGCGAGGTTCAGCGCATGGTGATAGCCGGCAAACTCCTTAAATAAGCAATGACCATGAACAAACCACTTGAAATAGTAGTCTGCATAAAGCAAGTGCCTGATACTACGGAAATCAAACTCGACCCGGTGAAAGGCACCCTGATACGCGACGGCGTACCCAGCATCATGAACCCCGACGACAAAGGTGGTCTGGAGTTCGCTCTCCGTCTGAAGGACAAATACGGCGCAAATGTAACAGTAGTGAGCATGGGACCGCCTCAGGCCGTTGCCGTGCTGCGCGAAGCTTACGCCATGGGTGTTGATCGCGCCATCCTGCTCAGCGACCGCAAGTTCGGCGGCGCCGATACACTGGCCACGTCAACAACCATTGCAGCCGCGCTGAAGAAGATTCCGCACGACATCATCATCACAGGCCGCCAGGCCATTGACGGCGACACCGCTCAGGTAGGCCCGCAGATTGCCGAACACCTCGACCTGCCGCAGATAACATACGCTGTGGAACTCAGCTACGACGGCGACAAGACGTTCACCGTGCGCAAGGAGATGGAAGACGGCTATCAGATGGTAGCCGTAGAAAGCCCCTGTCTGATAACGGCTCTGGCAAGCGGCGTGAAACCGCGCTATATGAGCGTGGCAGGCATCTGGGATGCTTTCGACAAGGAAGTGGAAGTTTGGAACTTCGACAGCATCGACGTTAACCCCGACACCATTGGTCTGGCCGGCTCACCCACACGCGTAGCCAAATCCTTCGCCAAGGGCATGAAGGCTCCGGGACAGTTCTTCGAGGTAGAACCGGAGGAGGCTGTGGAACTCATCATCGCCAAGCTCAAAGAGAAATTCATCATCTAAGCACAGAAAGCCATGAACAAGCAAGATTATAAAGACGTATATGTATTCCTGGAGCAACGCGACGGGAAAGTTCAGCCCGTGGCTTTTGAGCTGCTCGGCAAAGCACGCGAACTTGCCGATGCATTAGGCGAGAAAGTGGTAGGTATCCTTCTCGGCCATGAGCTGGATAACAAAGAAGCCGAACAGTGCATTGCCGAAGGCGCCGACACCGTTTTGGTAGCCGACGACCCCGCTCTGGCAGTCTACACCACCGAGCCGTATGCCCAGGCTATAGACCAGGTAATAAAAGAACGCAAACCGAGCATCATCCTGTTCGGTGCCACCACCATAGGCCGTGACCTCGGCCCGCGTTTGTCAGCCCGTGTTGGCACAGGCCTTACCGCCGACTGCACCGGTCTGGAGATTTCAGCTGACCGCGACCTGATGATGACGCGTCCGGCCTTTGGCGGCAACCTGATGGCTACCATCATCTGCGCCGCTCACCGCCCGCAGATGTCGACCGTGCGCCCCGGCGTGATGCGCCGCTGCACTCCCAACCCCGACCGCAAAGGCTCCGTTGAGAAGCTGAGTGTGAACTTCAACCCGGCCAAATTCCGCGTGAAGGTCCTGGAGACGGTGAAGGAGAGCAAAGACAAGATTGATATTACCGAAGCCAACGTATTGGTATCGGGCGGCCGCGGCGTAGGCACCGGCGACGGATTTGCCAAACTGCAGGCACTTGCCGACACCATGGAGGCCCAGGTCAGCGCCAGCCGCGCCGTTGTTGACGCCGGACTCATGGACCACGACCGTCAGGTTGGCCAGACCGGTAAGACTGTACGTCCCGACCTGTACTTCGCACTCGGCATCTCTGGCGCTATCCAGCATCTTGCCGGTATGGAGGAGAGCGATTTCATCATTGCAGTGAACAAAGACAAGTTCGCACCCATCTTCTCGGTTGCCGACCTCGGCATTGTTGGCGACCTGCATAAGATTGTGCCTCTGCTAACTGAGCGCCTCAAAAACCACGACTGAGCAATAGGCATCATCTATAGAATAAAGTAAGCTTTAAGGCTGTGTCTGTTCTCAAATTGAGACAACACAGCCTTTATTATCAGCTTACCCTTTTGGTGGGAAAAGTTGTTCCGAAAGCCGCTATCCCCGGGAAAAGCAGTTGTGCCATAAAGGAGCAAATCGTCCATTATGGCACAACCGTTTATGGTAATAAAGTGATATGAGGCTCAGACCTTCTCGAACGGCGGCGGAGTGCCCGGGTCATCATCCATGTCATCAGACGAAGGCTGCTGCGAAGAATCGGATTTGCCTGCCTTTTCAGCTTCTTTAGCGGCCGACTTTTTATCAGCCGACTTCTTATTGCTGTTTTCCTGTTGCTGTGCTTCAATCCATTTCTCTTCCTTATCGTACTCTTCGTCTTCGGGCGAAGGCTTGCCGGCATTGGCTTTGTTCAGCGCCATCACCTCGTCAGTGCGGCTCTTCCATTTACGCTTGCCGAGAACATCTTCCACATCGGCGGTGAATATCACTTCGCGCTCCACAAGCATATCACGCAATTTGGCGTGTTGCTCGGCATGTTCGCGGAGAATATTCTTGGCACGTTCATATTGCTCGGCCACTATCCTGTTCACCTCATCGTCTATGGTGGTTGCCGTGGTCTCAGAATAAGGTTTCACGAAGCCGTATTCCTGTCCTGTGGAGTCCTGGTAGTTGATGTTGGGCAACTTGTTGCTCATGCCGTAAATCATCACAAGAGCGCGGGCAATCTTAGTGGTGCGTTCCAGGTCATTGCTGGCGCCGGTTCCTATTTCGCCTAAGAAGAGCTCTTCAGCGGCACGTCCGGCCAGCAGACCGCACATAGTGTCGAGCAGAGCCTGAGTGGGCATAATCTGGCGGTCTTCGGGCGAATACCATGCGGCGCCCAAGGCTCGGCCACGCGGAACAATCGTAACTTTCACCAGCGGATTGCCGTATTGAGTGAGCCATCCCACAATGGCATGACCTGCCTCGTGTGTGGCTATGGAGCGTTTCTCTTCAGGCGTGATGATTCGGCTCTTCTTCTCCATGCCGCCCACAATGCGGTCAATGGCCGACATGAAGTCGTTCCATTCCACCTGCAGCTTGTTGTGGCGGGCAGCTATCAGAGCAGCTTCGTTGCATACATTGGCAATATCAGCACCTGAGAAACCGCCGGTCTGGCGTGCCAGCTGTTCCACGTCAAGCGAAGCATTTACCTTTATGTTGCGCAGGTGCACCTGGAAAATCTCAATGCGGTCAGTAAGCTCCGGCAGGTCCACATAAATCTGCCTGTCGAAACGACCGGGACGCATAAGAGCCTTATCGAGCATATCGGCGCGGTTGGTGGCTGCCAGGATTATCACACCGTTGTTTGAAGAGAAACCATCCATCTCGGTGAGCATCTGGTTCAGCGTGTTTTCTCGTTCATCGTTTGAGCCCATATTGGGATTCTTGCCGCGGGCACGTCCCACAGCGTCAATCTCGTCGATGAAGACGATGCACGGAGCCTTCTCCTTGGCCTGTTTGAAGAGGTCGCGCACACGAGCGGCACCCACGCCCACAAACATTTCCACAAAGTCGGAGCCCGACATACTCAGGAAAGGCACGTTGGCCTCGCCGGCCACAGCTTTTGCCAACAGCGTCTTACCGGTGCCCGGAGGGCCTACCAGCAGCGCGCCGCGCGGTATCTTGGCTCCAAGCTCGGTATAACGGCCTGGATTTTTCAGAAAATCTACAATCTCTTCTATCTCAACTTTGGCTTCGGCAAGGCCGGCTACATCCTTGAAGGTTACGTTTGAGCCTGTATTCTTGTCGAAGACCTTGGCACGACTTTTACCTACATTGAATACGCCTCCTCCGCCGGCGCCGCCGCCCATACGGCGCGACATAAGCACCATGAAGAGAATGAAGAGCAGGAACGGCCCGAAATACCAGAAGAACTTGGAAAGCGACGAGCCCTTTTCATATTCCACCACTATTTCCGGTTTTTTCTGACTCAGCAAATCGGCGTTCCAACTGTCAATCTTATCCTGAATCTTATCAGGCGACGGTATATTGGCCTTGATTTTTGCCACCGCGCCATCAGTGTCTTTCAGTCCTATAGCTTTGGCACCTTCGGGTGTCAGCTCACCTTCGGCCTCACCGTTTTCGCTCAGGACAACGATGCGCTTTATCTGACCGGCCTCGGCCGTTTGCTCAAATTTTGTCCACGGCACCTCCTTTTCCACCGAATTATCCTGGAAATAATATAATGCTATGAGGGCCAGAATTATTAAGGCGTACATCCAGAAGAGGTTGAACACCGGGCGGATTCCACCTTTGTTTGGCTTTAGATTTCTGTTGGGGAACATAATGGCTGGATTTAATCTTGATCGTCGGGAATATCTGTAAAGGGAGCGTCGGTATAAAGCTCCTCAAGGGCGTACCGTTGGCGTGTCTCCGGCAGGAATACATGAATCAGAGTGTCGCCATAATCTATAATAATCCATTCGCGGTTGCGGTAACCGTCGGTGTGGAGCGGTTTGCGACCTGCCTGGTCAAGCACGTTGTCAATGATATTGTCGGCTATTGCAGCTACCTGAATAGGATTTCGGCCCTGACAGATAATGAACGTGTGAGCCGGAGCTGTTTCAATTCCTGACAAGTCGATTATACGCACTCCGCTGCCCTTTTTGTCCTGAACAGCAGATGTTACTATTTGAGTTATGTCGATTGGTTGTGGGTTTGTCATTCAATAAAAGTCTCTGTAAAACACTTTGAGAGGAAACTTTCAGTGTCTGTTTATAAAAACACTTCAAGCTTTGAAAAGTTAATATTAAGATTGCAAAAATTGTGCCAAATACAGGATTCAGACCTTATTGAAGCCCCTGATTTTACCATGCAAATCTTCAAAATAGAGTGTTCAGAGTATATAAGACCGGTCCGACTGCCTATGAAAGCTGTCGGCCGGTCTATAAGTCATGTCATTTTAACATCAGAACGGGAGGTCGTCAGGGCTTTCTGCGGCTGCGAGGCCGTTATCTGCCTGGGGCTGAGGCATTGGGCCGAAGTTTTGAGGAGCCGGACCCATTGCTGCTGCCTGTTGCTGCGGCGGCATACCCGGCTGCGTCTTTTCTGCGCGCCAACCGCGTACGTCGGTGTACCAGCGTCCGTTATATTCGCGGCTTTCTATGTCGAACGAAAGATTTACAAAATCTCCCACCTCAAGTTGATTCTGATCTATGCGGTCGCCAAAAAAGTTGAAACAAACTTTCTTGGGATAATTATCGGTCGTTTCAAGCACATATTCTTGTTTACGCCATGCGTTGCCGGCTTTCGATACGCCGTCAACCAACGGAAGTTTCTGTATGATGCGACCGGTAAGTACTAAATCTGCCATGTCTGTGTGTTATTATAATGTTATTTTGTTCATTTTCCCCTCACCGCCTATAAGTTTTCTCCTGCTCATCTCACACCCTGCAAAGCCTTTCATTTCTCAGGCTTTGTTGCGTTCAGTGGCTTAAAAGGAGCTTGGCTGCGGCAAGTTTATTTGTGCAAAGATAGCAAAAAAAATTGGACCTTGCAACATTATCCTGCTTGGCTTCTTTGTGTTATCCTTTTTATTCTGCCCTATTGTATAACTCAGATGCGTTCAGAGGCCAAAAAAGTTGGACGCGTTAGAGTCTGTTATGGCTACCACCTTCTCCATATCCATATTGAGCACTTCCGCCACCTTGGCGCAAATATCAGGAATATAGGCACTTTCGTTACGGCGACCCCGATGCGGTACGGGTGCAAGATAAGGTGAATCAGTTTCAAGCAATATTCTGTCAATGCCTATTTCCGGGAGAGCGGCACGTAGAGCCGGAGCATTTTTAAACGTAACCACGCCGTTGATGCCAAAGAAATAGTCGCCAGCTTCCCTGATGGCTCGCACCTGTTCCGGACTGCCGGTGAAGCTGTGGAAAACGGCCGGAACGTTTTTGCCGAATTTGTGCAGAATCTCCAGCGTATGTTCAAGAGCCTCGCGGCAATGGATAATGAGCGGCAGACCTTTTTTGCGCGCTATGGTAATCTGGGCCTCAAACACCCTTTTCTGGCGGTCAAGCGTTTCCTTTTCCCAGTATAAGTCAATGCCTATCTCCCCTATTGCCACGGGCTTCTCATCCTCGAAGGCCGACATAATGGTGTCGAGTTGACCGCGCCATTGGTCGGTGGCATCGCAGGGGTGCAACCCGGCTGCCACATACGTACATTCAGGTCTGGCATGATGCAGCGTCAGCAACGGCTTCACGCTCTCAACATTCACATTGGGTAGCACAAAGCGCTTTACGCCGGCTTCCATAGCCCTCTCAACTACCGCTTCAGGACCTTCCGGAAAGGCCTCACTGTCGTAAATATGCGTGTGAGTATCGGTCATTTGTCCCTGTCTGTAAGCGAGAGAGCCAAATCTTCAAAGTTCCTTCGCCACTCCTCACTGATGCAGGCTTTGTCGAGCGCTGCTATCGCCGCATTACAGTAGTCGATAGTGGCTTGGCGGCTCTTTTGAGCCATGCCGAGCTTGTCGTAAATTTCGCGGAATACCGTCAGCTTGTGGCTACCACATTCCATTAGCATGGCACAACGTAACGCCTCTGCTTCTGCGCCGCCTGATTCCAAGGCAGACAGCAGCAGATAGGTCTTTTTATTGTTTTGCACGTCGCCACCTATGGGCTTGCCAAGACGCTTCTCATTGCCATAAATGTCAAGATAATCGTCGTGAATCTGGAAAGCGATGCCAAGCTTCATGCCATATTCATACAGAGCCTCGGTGGTTGCCTGAAAGTCGGGCGCTGCGTTGCCTGTCAAAGCACCTATTTTTAAAGCCGTGGCGAGCAAAGCCCCGGTTTTGAGGCTTATCATGTTGATATATTCGGGCAACGTTACGTCGCTGCGTTGCTCGAAGTCCATATCAAGAGCCTGCCCCTCATAGACGTCCATGGCTCCCTTGTTGAATGCCTTCAGCACTCGAGCCAGGATGTTGTCGTCTACTTCACTCACAAGCATTGTGGCCAACGTGAGCATGGCATCACCGCTCAGAATGGCTGTGTTCTCATCCCAGCAGGCATGTACCGTAGGGCGGCCGCGACGCATATCGCTGCGGTCCATGACATCGTCGTGGAGCAGCGTGAAATTATGAAATACCTCTATGCCAAGCGCAGGGCTGAGTGCTTCCTCCACAGTGCCTCCAAGGGCCTCGCAGGCCATCATGGTAAGCACAGGACGCAAACGTTTGCCGCCTCCGTCAAGGGTATAGCGTATGGGTTCGTAAAGCGTCGGCACTTCTGCGGTGCGCAGTTTGAGGGCTTTCAGTCCCTCTTCTACTGTTTGCGTGTATTTCTTGATTTCCATTTCACTGCAAAGTTACAAAATAATAAGCAATCTGCGCCGATTAGAGGGGGGAAAAGAGAGCGTGCCGAAATCAATCGGCACGCTCGTGCTATATCGAAGCGTTATGCTATCAGTCTTCCTGCTGAGTTTCGGCGTAAGCCTTGAGGAGGCGTTCCTGCTCGTCGCCGGGCACCAGCTCGTAGCTTGCAAACTGCATGGTGAAAGAGCTGCGGCCGCCGCTTATTGAGCTAAGCGAGGTTGAGTAGCTGCTCATTTCTTTCAGAGGCACTTTGGCCGACAGCTTCTCGATGCCGTTTTCAGAGTTCATGCCCATGATGATGGCACGACGGCCCTGAAGGTCGCTCATTACGTCGCCCATGGTATCTGCCGGTGTCAGCACTTCTACGTCGTAAACCGGTTCCAGAATCTTGGGATTAGCCTGTTTGAAGGCCTGTGAGAATGCGTTACGGCCGGCCAGACGGAAGGAGATTTCGTTTGAGTCAACCGGGTGCATCTTGCCGTCGTAAATCATTACGCGGACGTCGCGGGCATAAGAGCCGGTGAGCGGGCCCTGCTCCATGCGGTCCATGAGGCCCTTCACGATAGCCGGGATGAAACGGGCGTCGATGGCGCCGCCGACGATGCAGTTATAGACAACCAACTTGCCGCCCCATTCCAGAGGTATTTCCTGTTTGTCGCGAACGTTGAGCTTGAACTCCTGGTTGCCGAACTTGTAAGTGTCGGGTTCGGGCATACCTTCGGTGTAAGGCTCAATGATGAGGTGAACTTCGCCGAACTGGCCGCTGCCACCCGACTGTTTCTTGTGACGATAGTCGGCGCGGGCCGCCTTGGTGATGGTCTCGCGATAAGGAATCTTCGGCTCCATGAACTCGATGGGGAGTTTGTCGTTGTTCTCTACACGCCATTTCAGAGTGCGGAGGTGGAACTCGCCCTGACCCTTCACGATCATCTGTTTCAGCTCTTTGCTCTGCTCCCAAATCCAGGTGGGATCTTCCTCGTGCATACGGGTGAGGATTACAGAGAGCTTCTCTGCGTCAGATTCCGTTACAGGTTTGACGGCGCGGGTATACTTAGGTGCCGGATATTTGATGAAGTCGAATTCATAGTCGCAACCCTTCTGATTCAGCGTGTTGCCTGTATGAACGTCTTTGAGCTTCACAGCAGCGCCTATATCGCCGGCTTTCAGCTCGTCTACACTCTGACGAATTTGGCCGCTTACGGTGTAGAGCTGAGCCAGACGCTCTTTGGTGCCCTGACGCGATATGTTTTCAACGTCGTCGCCGGCATGGAGTGTGCCGCTCATTACTTTGAAGTAGTTGACCTCGCCAATGTGCGGTTCGATGCTGGTCTTGAAGACGAAGAGGCTCAGCGGGCCATCGCTCTTCGGCTCTACGCTTTCGCCGTTAACGGTTTCGGGAGCCGGCATATCGGTTACGAACGGACATACATTGCCCAGGAATTCCATCATGCGGCGAACGCCCATATCTTTGAGAGCGCTGACGATGAATACCGGGTAAATGCTGCGGTCGATAAGGCCTTTGCGGATACCTTCGCGCATTTCGTCTTCGCTCAGGGTGCCCTCTTCAAAGAACTTGTCCATCAGAGTCTCATCATTCTCGGCAGCTGCCTCCAGCAGTGCGTTGTGAAGCTCTTCGGCTTTGTCCATGAGTTCGGCGGGGATGTCGCTTACGGTCGGTTTGCCACCTTCCGGACCCCATTCCAGCTTCTTCATCAGAAGCACGTCAACAAGGGCGTTGAAGCCGGGACCTGCCTGTACGGGGAACTGTACGGCTACAACTTTCGGGCCGAAGACTTCGCGCATCTGCTCCATGATGTTGTCGTAGTCAGCTTTCTCGCCGTCTATCTGGTTGAGTGCGAAGAGGATGGGCTTCTTCAGCTGCTCTGTGGTACGGAATATGTTGCGTGTGCCTACTTCCACGCCATACTCGGCATCGAGCAGAATGACGCCGGTATCGCAAACTCCCAGTGCGGTGTAAGCGTTGCCTACGAAGTCGTCTGCTCCCGGGCAGTCGATTACGTTAAGCTTCTTGCCATTGAATTCGCAGTTGATCACGGTTGAGAATACGCTGTAGCCGTATTCCTTCTCTACCTGGAAATAGTCCGATACGGTGTTCTTGGCCTCTATGGTGCCACGGCGTTTTATAACTCCACACTCCAGGAGCATAGCTTCTGCGAGTGTGGTTTTTCCCGAGCCTTTGCTTCCGAGCAAGGCTATGTTTTTGATTTCGTCGGTGTTGTAGGTCTTCATTTTTATACCTTAGAATTGAGTTTTTGAGTCGAAAAAATGTGTTCGGAAAAGTATGGTTTTTATGCTTTCCAAAAAACGGCTGCAAGATAGCACTTTTTGGCGAAATAAAGGGGTTATAAAAATATGTTTTACAACATGTTTTGGCATTTAGGCATAAAATACGTAATTTTGGGGCCGATTGACAATAAGGAATTACGAGCAATATGCCACCAACGGTGTTTTGCCTACCTGAAATCAGTCCTATAAATGGTCTGAGGCATCTGATTGATATTGTCGCTCGGAATTTACTCATGCCGTCGAAGAGAACCGTGTGAGATTTTTATTTTCGCCTGTAATGAATCAACGCAAAGAATATAATACTGAGTATAGAAAGGAGGGAAACACTATGCCGAATTCCGCTGAGGGTTGCGGCATATATATACATATACCCTTTTGCCACAGCCGGTGTTTATATTGTGCGTTCTATTCCTCAGTGGGCAAATCCGGGCTTCACTCAGACTACTTTGAGGCACTGAAGCGTGAAGCCTTCGAGCGCCGCGAATGGCTTTTGAGTCATGCTCCTGTGCGGACGGTGTATTGGGGAGGCGGCACACCTTCGTTGCCTGATGCAAGGCTGATTGTTGATTTCATGGAAACGCTCCGTCAAAGTCTCGGCGATGCTTTCAGGCCCGAAGAGATAACGTTAGAGGTCAACCCCGAAGATGTAGATGCTCAGAAGTTGGAATTGTGGACCAAAGCCGGCATAAACCGTTACAGCATGGGTGTGCAGACGTTGGTTCCGGCGGAGTTGAAGTCCATTGGCCGTCGTCACACCGTGGAGCAGGTTAAAGAGGCTGCCAAGTTGCTGCGCAATGCCGGCGACCTAAGTCTGGATTTGATTTGTGGGCTGCCTCATCAGACTTTGGATTCCTTTGCTTACAGCCTGGAGGGGGTATTGGAAATGAATCCGCATCATCTGTCGGTATATTTGCTTGAGCTTGAGGCCGACACGGCCTTGACGCGTCTAATAAAAGGCGGCCGTTTAAGTGTGCCTGATGAGGAGGCTGTGGAGCAGATGTATATGCTTTTGTGCCAACGGCTGAAGGATGCCGGGTTTACTCATTATGAGATATCTAATTTCGCGTTGCCCGGTCATCATTCGCGTCATAATTCAGCGTATTGGTCGGGGCGTCCGTACGTCGGTCTGGGCGCAGGAGCAGCCGGTTATCTGAATTCCAAGCTGCGTTGTGTGAATAAGCCGGATTTGAATTCATACATATCTCAGGGTCCGACTCATGAGTTGGAACATCTCACTGACACGGAGCTTTCCGAGGAATATATCCTCACTCGGCTGCGCACTTGTCAGGGCATTTGTCTGGCTGACTACGAAAGGCGTTTTGGCGCCGATATGTTACGGCGTCTGTGTGCCAATGCCAAGCAACATATCAATGCCGGAAACCTGGTTCTTGACCGGGAAAAAGGCTTTCTGCGATTGTCGTCGCCGAAAGCCTGTATGCTCTCAGATGCCATCATGGTAGACCTGATGCTCTGACTATATTGCGGAAAGAAGAGCCTATATTATGCCGTTCATCATGGCATAGAGCGACAGTCCTGAGGCACTTCTGATGCCGAGTTTGGCACTTATGTTCTTGCGGTGTGTTACGACAGTATTTGCCGATATGCCCAGTTCTGAGGCAATCTCTTTTGCTGTCAGTCCGGCAGAAATCAGCCTCAGCACAGCCTTCTCGCGCTGTGTCAGCGGGGCTGCCGAGTTGTTCTCTCCAAAAGCGCTCCCTTCGCGTTCAAGACAGGCAAAAGCCTCTGCCCAACGGTCGGGTGTGTCGTTGAGTGAGACACAGTTACGTGCCACTGCCTTCTCTTCGCCCACATACACCAAAACATGCTTTCTGTAAGGCATCAGGAAATCGAGGTGAGCGGCAAAGACAGCAGCCGAAACTATCCATGCCTCCGGGCGCAGATGTTCCAATTTGCTCTCTTCGGTTACCTTCACCGGCAGATAAAGTCCCAAAGCCTTACACGCCTCCACAAGCATGGGAGGCACGCCGCATGCCACAATATACGGACCGTGGTCAGTCATGATTCAGCAACGGCAAAAGGGCCTGACGGCGTATTCGGGCTGTCTGACGCAAATCATGGTCAAGTGTGAAGATGGCGCTCACCACGGCATTACACAAATTCTCGTTGTAATCGCCCCGGAGATGCACCACAAAGAAACTCAGCAAATCAGAGATGCTGTCTGCCACCGGCTGCCAGTCGTCGGCTTCACATTTCCCAGCATTGAGTTCAGCCTCCGCACGCTTGGTCAGCTCCTGACGCAAGTCGCCGAAGAATTTCCGCAGCAGCTTCAGATTGCCGCCATCGCGACTGTGAGTAATGAGCGAATCCAAATGACGCGCTATATTGGGCAACATCAGTTGCGTGTAATAGCGGTCCGTGTCAAGCAGATAATCGTTCAACAGCGGCAGCGTAAAAGTCTTGACGGCTCTTTCGGGGAAGTAATCCTCATTTAGCGAAATGTTGAGGATGACTTCCACAAACGGAGCATCGAGCTGCAGACGGCTGCATGCCTGCTCAAGCGTCTCATTACCCACACCCAGACGGATGTTGAAACGGTTGAGCACAGTGATGGCTGCCGGGTTGTGGAAAATTATGTCGGCTAACTTATGGTGAAGGCTGAAGATTTTCATTTCCTGTTACGGCAGAGAATGACCGAGGTCTGAGTAACCACCATATTCATCGGCACATCGTGTGGTTCGGCGGGCACCTCGTCGATGAGCTGGAAGTCGTAACCCACGCCAATGGTAACAGCCTTGGTGGAAGCCAACAAACGGTCGTAGAAGCCCTTGCCGCGACCCAGACGGGTACCTTTGCGGTCGAAAGCCACTGCCGGAACCACTATCAGCTCTATCTCCTCGGGGTCAACGGTGTTTTCGCCCGTAGGCTCTTCAATATGGAAAGAGCCTAACTCCAGCCGCTGCTCATCGTAAGGCAGAATCTCCAGGTTAACGCCGTTGACACGCGGCAGGAAGAAGCGTTTGCGCTTTCCCCATTTGCGAAGAAAGGCATGGGTGCTTACCTCGTCAGGAAGGGAGTGATACATGAGTATGCGGTCGGCGAGCATGAAAGCCGCTGTCTGTTCAAGTTGACTGAATACCGCATCGGCAGCACTTATGCGCTCTCCTTCGGTGAGCATCTGCCGCATATTTTTAATCTTATGTCTGATTTCGCGTTTTTCCATATCTTTATAACGCTTATTTGCGCAATTGTATCGGTGAATGGCCGGCTTGCAGTTCCTTTACCGCGCGCTGAATCATGTTGTCTTCGCGGTTGATGAAGCGGAAATAGTTGTCGAATCCCAGAATATCGCGTACAAGCACAGCCTTTATCTGCCTCAGGAGCAAAGCTCTGCTCTGGTTGATGTAATACCAGCGTGCCGGCACACCCTCTGCTGCCGCATAATTCACAAACTGCTGAAGCAGGGCATTGTCGTTAGGCAGCGAGCGCAGCAGCTTCTCCATATCCTTGGAATTGCCCATTGCTTTGCGATAGCGGTCGGCAAGCTGCATGGAGAAACGGGGAATGAGTCCGCTGTTCGACACCTCGGTATAATATGATGTTACACCAACAGTGTCGCCCGGTACGAAGATGTCAGGCATGATTCCACCGCCGCCATAGACGATGCGGCCTCCCACGGTCTTGAACTTCTTGCTCTTGTCGAGGTGGATGCTGTCGGCGTTATAGAACTCACCGTGAGCATAGCGTTCCAGCAGGTCCATTTCATATTTGCCGCCGTCGCCGCGTTCATAAATCTTCTGAATTGAACGGCCCGAAGGTGTGTAATAACGAGCCACGGTGAGGCGGATAGCTGAATTGTCAGGCAACATGAACTGATTCTGCACCAGTCCTTTGCCAAAAGTACGCCTTCCAATCACCAGGCCGCGGTCATTATCCTGAATGGCTCCGGCAAAAATCTCGGAGGCGGAGGCAGAAATCTCATCAACCACCACAACCAACTGCATATCCTGGAACGAGCCGCGGCCGTCGCTGTTGGCAACAACATCATCAGCCTTATGACGGCCTTTGGTATAGACTATACGGCGGCCGCACGGCAGGAATTCATTTGCCATATTGATGGCCTGGTCCATATAGCCGCCGGTGTTGCCGCGCAAATCAATAACCATTTTCTCCGCACCCTGCATACGCAGTTTAAGCAGAGCGTCGAGGAACTCCTGATAGGTGTTACGGGCAAATTTGCCAACGCGTATATATCCGGTCTTTGGGTCGATGAGGTAAGCCGCGTCAACTGAATTGACGGGAATATCGCCTCGGATTACGTCATAGACAACCGGCTTGGCCATGCCGGGACGCAAGACCTTCAACGATACGTTGGAGCCTTTTTTGCCGCGCAGATTTTTAAACACATTTTCCTGCGTTGCGCCCTTGCCGGTGAGGTTCACAGTGTCGGCCATCAGAATACGGTCGCCGGGCAGCATACCTACCTTCTGAGCCGGTCCGCCGGCTATTATCTCCACTGCAACCACAGTGTCTTTCATAATCTGAAAGCTGATGCCTACACCCGAAAAACTGCCTTCCAGCTCGCTGTTGACGTCTTCGAAATCGGTGGCCGGTATATAAGCTGAGTGAGGGTCAAGATAACTCAGCAAATCGGGGATGTTCATCTCCAACAATGAATCCACACTTATGTCGTCAACATATTCGTTGCTGATAAGGTCCAGGATTTGCTGATATTTCTCAGGCAAGTCGCCTGCCGCAACCTGCTTCTTGAAGCTCGCCCCGATTAACACACCAATGGCAATGCCGGCCATGAAAAGCAATGGTGTGAGTATGTAGAGAATTTTTGACCGTTTCAATTTTGAAACCTGCTTATGGATTGTTGAACGATTCGGTTATTTGCTTTATCTCTTCAATGGGAAAGTGCGTTATCTCTACTCCCGCCTTACGCAGCAGGTCAAGGCCGTTGGTTATTCTGTATAACTCGGCAAAGACCACGCGTTTGATGCCCGACTGAATAATCAGTTTGCTGCACTCCATACACGGCGATGTGGTGATGTAGAGAGTGGAACCTTCCGACGAGTTATTGCTTCGCGCCACTTTGGTAATGGCGTTGGCTTCGGCATGAAGCACGTAGGGGAAGGTTACCCCTTCGGCGTCTTCACAACGGTTTTCAAAGCCTGAGGGAGTGCCGTTGAAACCGTCGGAAATTATCATATTGTCCTTTACCAGGATGGCGCCTACGCGGCGTCTGTGGCAGTATGAATTCTCCGCCCAGATAAACGCCATGCGCAGATAGCGGGAGTCGAGAATGCGTTGTTTTTCTTTTGGATCCATCAGCGTAATGAATCAGGAAATAGAGTTCTTGAGCAGGAAACGCTCGGCGTCGAGAGCCGCCCGGCAGCCTGATGCCGCCGCTGTGATGGCTTGCTGATATTCCGGGTCGCAGACATCGCCGGCAGCAAAAACGCCCGGCAGATTGGTGGCCTGCGAATTAGGATGAGTCTTCACGAAGCCTTTTGCATCAAGCTCTACGCAATCGCCGAAAAGCTCGGTGTTGGGTTTATGTCCTATGGCCAGGAAAAAGCCGTCGATGGGAAGTTTGAAGTGCTCCTCTTCGGGCAGTCCGGCAAAACGGACCACATCCATACCCTGTACCACACCTTCGCCAAACAGGCCGGTAGCATTGCAGTTATACAGAACCTCAATGTTCTCGGTATGTGCCACTTTGGCCTTCATGAACTGCGAGGCACGCAGGTAATCTTTGCGCACCACGAGATATACCTTTTTAGCCAGAGAAGCCAGATAAACAGCTTCCTCACAGGCTGTGTCGCCGCCGCCTATCACAGCCACGGTGAGGCCACGGTAGAAGAAACCGTCGCATACAGCGCAGGCACTTACTCCCATTCCCTGGTATTTCTCTTCATCAGGCAGTCCGAGATAACGTGCTGACGCGCCGGTGGCGAGAATCAGCGTCTCTGCTTCAATCTGTTTGCCGTTTTCGTCGAGGCAGAGATACGGGCGCTTGGTGAAGTCGATGCGCTCTATGGCAGCATTGCGCACCTGTGTGCCGAAGCGTTCGGCCTGAGCCTTGAACTCTTCCATCATCTCCGTGCCGTTGATGCCTTTGGGGTAGCCTGGGAAGTTCTCTATATCTGTTGTGGTGGTCAGCTGTCCGCCGGGTTGCGGACCTTCATAAAGCACCGGCGAGAGATTGGCTCTGCCTGCATATATGCCGGCTGTGTATCCGGCCGGACCACTGCCTATTATCAGTACTTTTACTTTTTCTGATTCCATAGAATTAAGGTTTTGCGTTGCATTAAAGAGTCTGAATCATCGCAAATCAATGATTTTGACCTTTGGATATTTTGATGTCGGAAAACGGAAATGACTGGCTGCGCTCGAGCCGCCGATAGTAATCGAGCGGACTGTCAACGTAGCCGTGCGTCCGTTTTTTAATGATACAACCAGTTTTGAGGGTCTAAAGTTGGCTGACACGGTGAGAACAGCCTTTCGCGCCGTTGCGCTTGAGCTTTTTGACGTGAGGATAAGGCAATAACCTGATGAGGGCTGTTTTGGCGCGAGAGCTACTCTGTAGTCGCGACTCCACTGCGAGATATAGCTCAACGGCAATGCCTCATTCACCTCAGCAGCCGAAGGTGTGGAGAGAGTGGCGGTTTTTTCCGAGTTGTCAAGCGTTGTCATGGTGCGACCGTCGTACCATGTCTTGTAACGGCCCATGTCAAGGAAGAAGGCGGAACCCTTCATTATCACCGTTCCGGAGGAATTACGGCCGCTGCCCGAGAGGCTGTATTCCACTGTAACGCCCGACGATGAGGTTAAGGTGGCTGCTGCCTTGCGCATAATCTCGTTTGCCGATGGCGCGGCCTGCACCCCGATGGAGGCACAAAACAGTAAAATAACTACTGTAAGCAGACCGATGCTGATATGGTGGCGGTGTGTCATGCTGTCGTTGTTGTTTGAGTTAATAACAGTCCTCCTCTTTTAAACGTTGAGCGTGGAGAGAATATTCTCTAACGCCATCGGGTCAACAAGTACCGAACGGGGTTTGCCTCCGTGGCTCGGTCCAACTACACCGAGGCGTTCCAACTGGTCCATGATTCGGCCGGCGCGGTTATAACCTATGTTGAAACGGCGCTGAATGCCCGATGTGGAAGCCTGGTCGAGATTTATTATGGTACGAGCCACTTCCTTCAGCAGCGGGTCGATAGGCTGGTCACCCATGCCCTCGCCGCCTGCCTCACTGCCGTCGCCCATCTGCGGTTCGGGTAGAATGTAAGGCTCGTCGTTGCAGGGCTGCTGTGAGATGAATGTGCAGATATCTTCCACCTCGGGTGTGTCGATGAAAGCACATTGCACACGAACAAGCTCGCTGCCGTTGGCAATGAGCATATCGCCGCGGCCAATGAGCTGTTGCGCTTCAGTGGTGTTGAGAATGGTCTTGGAGTCAACACCCGAACTTACCTTAAATGCGATTCGTGCGGGGAAGTTGGCTTTAATCATGCCGGTAACCACGTCTGTTGACGGACGTTGGGTAGCTACTATCAGATGGATACCGATTGCGCGGGCTTTCTGAGCCAAACGGGCTATGGGCTTTTCTATCTCCTTGCCGGCCGTCATGACCAAGTCGGAATATTCATCAACCACCACAACTATATAAGGCATGAAGCGATGACCCTCGTCGCTGCGCAGTTCGCCGGCAAGGAATTTCTGATTGTACTCCTTAATGGCTCTTACGCGGGCAGCTTTCAGCAGCTGATAACGGTCGTCCATTTCCACGCAGAGCGAGTTGAGAGCCGGTATCACCTTTGCCGAAACATCGGTGATGATGGCATCGTCTTCGCCCGGCATACGCGCCAGATAATGTTTCTCAATGGCTGAATAAAGGCTCAATTCCACCATCTTGGGGTCTACCAGCACGAACTTCAGCTCGGAGGGATGTTTGCGGAACAAAAGCGACGTGATGATGGCGTTCAGACCCACCGACTTGCCCTGACCGGTAGCACCTGCCACAAGCAGATGCGGCATCTTGGTCAAATCGGCAATATATACCTCGTTGTTGATAGTTGAGCCAAGGGCAATGGGGAGTTCATATTTGCACTCCTGAAATTTGCGCGAAGTGATGACAGTGCGCATTGACACTATCTGCGGGTCCTTGTTGGCCACTTCTATGCCTACGGAGCCTTTGCCCGGAATAGGCGCTATGATACGCACACCCACGGCTCGCAGAGAACGCGCTATGTCATCGGCAAGATTGCGGATGCTGGAAATCTTTATTCCCGGCTCCGGGATGATTTCATAAAGCGTTACAGTGGGACCTACCGTGGCTTCTATGTCGGTGATGGGAATGCCGAAGTCGAGCAGTGTACGACGAATCTTTTCTTTATTTTCGAGCTGCTCATTGCGGTCAAGGGCATTGCGCTCAGCTGCCGGATGCAACAGTTCAACCGGCGGGAAATGATAGCGTTCCACCACTTCAGGGAGCTGAGAGTCGGCACCTTCAGCCGTGGCTATATGATTGACGTTGACCTTCATCACCATGGGGGCATCCTTCGCTGCCTCATTTTCAGAAGCACCGGAATTTCCCTCTGCCGAGTCTTTGTCAACATTCTCTTGAGCTGAAGCATCAGCCTGCGGCATATTCCGGCCGTCGGCGGCTTCCTGCTCCTCACCGTCATCATATATATATGTCATCTCCTCCTCTTCGGGAGAGATAGAATCTGCCGCAGCTGCTGCCTCATTGCGGAAAGCCACATTGTCGGGTAAGTCGAACGTGCTGTCAGCAACTTCGTCGCCGATATGCTCGCCGGCTTTTACCTCCTCGGCCCATTCGCGCTTCTGAGTCTCTTCCAGCTCCCGGCGACGGGCGGCTTCTGCCTCCTCTTCGGCACGCAAAGCTGCTTTACGGGTGTCATGCTGACGCTTCTTGCGGATAATCCATTGTATGAGGTCGTTGAGGCATATCACCACAAACAGCACGAGCATAAACAGACTTAGCAAAGCTGCGCCTGCCCAGCCTATGTAGTCGATTATTACCTGATTCACAAAGCGTCCGTGAGCTCCCCCGGGATTGAAGGGGAAGTCGAGACCAATGGTGAGAAGGCCTAATATCAGCGACAGCGTTACTATGGCAATAAGACACTTAATGGTGAAGTTCAGTGTCTTGAACTTGCCGACACGCGAATTGGTGAGCAATTTGAGACTCAGCATAATCATCCAGAAGATGATGATTATAGAGCCGAGACCAAAGCCGTCGTCAACAAGCACCTTCGACAGCCTTGCTCCCCCTTCGCCTCCATAGTTGTTGACATGCACACCTGCCGTGTTGGTTATAAGGGCTTGGTCGGTGAAACCGTCTCTGACAAACGAGATAAGGCTTATCAGCAGATATGTGGCGAAGAAAAGCAGGAAGAGGCCCGTGAGAACTCTGAAAGTGGTGTTCTGAAACACACTTTTAATTCTCTCGCTTATGGGCGAAGGGTCAGGTGCCGATTTAACCGACCGCTTTCTTGATGCTGACGTTTGCGGAGACTTACCGCCACGCGGTTTTTTATTACCGTTGTTGTCAGATGTGCCATTATTATTGTTACGGGGGGAACGGTCTTGCCGCCCCCCTTCGTTAGCCGGGTTTAAAACGGGGATGCCACCCGTTTCGCCATAGAATCCTATCTCAGGCGAATATGTATCGTCTTTTGACAATTGGAGCTCTTTTTTTAATTGCCGCCTCAATGAGAAGCGGCCAAAATTTTACAGTCAGTCGTTAGTTGTTTTCTCCGGTTCGGCGGGTGTTTCCACCGGCTCTTGCGCCGGCTCGGTAACAGGCTGTTCCACCTCGGGCGATTCAGTTACCTGCGTCTCGCTGCCTTCTGCCGAGGTTTTCTTCTCTTTAGGCTTGGACGGCTGCGAATTGCCCAGATTAGCGGAAGCTAAAGGTGCGACGCCGGTGTTGAACCAGCCTTTGTAAAGGGCTGCCTGCGTGTTGACTGCCATGTCATTCTTGCTCGGAAGCACGAGAATGGGCATGCCGCGTTCAACATATTTTACCAACTGGAGAATGTTCTCATTATAAACACGTATGCAGCCGTGGCTTGTGCGTTTGCCAATGGAGCCGGGCGAAGAAGTGCCGTGAATACCCACTTGCGTGGTAACCGGATTCTTGATACGTATGAATCGGGGTCCGAAGCATTTTCCGGGATGCCTCTTGCCATTGTCGTCAATGTACTCCCAGTCTGAGCTGTCATACACACCCTCAGCCGAGAAATACCCTTCGGGAGTGCGGCAGTCGCCTTTCTTCTGTTTTGTGCCGAAGTTGCGCGGGCCGGCCATGCCGTAGTCATGCACCACACGCCCGTAGCGGTCGAACAGCACCACCTTCATTTTCGATTTATCTACCACGATGAAGTGTTTGTAGGGGCTGTTGAGCAGCTTTGTTGTGTAATTCAAATCCTCTGTTGCGGCCTGCGGAAAGATGCCCTCGCGATATTTATCCCAATCGGGCGATTCCTGCATGAAGGCTATGGCTTCTTCGGCAGAGGCGAACTTATGGTTGGTGTATTGAGGCCCTTTGGCCACAGAATCTTTCTTTTGCTGTTCTTCAGATGAGGAGCTGTCAAGGGGCAGAGCGTCATTTTCATTGATGTATGACTCTGTCTGCACTGACTGTCCTGTCTCGTTCGTATTGGAGCAACCTGCAAGGATAAAGATGGATATCAGACACGCTATTAACGCATGCCATATGGACGTTGACATATTTTATTTCAGTGTATGTGGTTTCTTAGGATAGTTTTTGTTGAAAATTGCAAGTGCAAATTTACAACATTTCCGGCAATTATGCAAGTGTCCTTTTATAGTGAGCAATATTGAGAGGAAAATCTTTTTCGATTTTTTATAATGTATTGTCTGACTCAGATTTCTTTCGTAACTTTGCACTGAATTACACTAAAGAAAAAGCTTATATGAAAATAGCCATAGTTGGTTCGGGATATGTGGGACTCGTGTCGGGCGCATGTTTTTCCGACATGGGAATCGAGGTAACCTGTGTTGATGTTAACGAAGAAAAAATAAAGAGTCTGCGTCAGCATAAAGTACCCATCTACGAGCCCGGATTGCAGGCCATGGTGGAACGTAACTGCAAAGCCAGCAGACTTAATTTTACCACGTCGCTGAAAGAGGCACTCGACAGCGGCGTTGAAGCTGTGTTCTCAGCTGTGGGTACCCCTCCTGACGAGGATGGCTCTGCCGATCTGAGCTATGTATTGGGCGTAGCGCGCGAAATTGGCCAGAATATAAATAATTATGTCTGCGTGGTTACCAAAAGCACTGTGCCGGTGGGTACGGCAACGCTGGTGCGTGAAGCTGTGCAGGAAGAGCTCGACAAACGTGGCGTGAATGTGGAATTTGACGTGGCTTCAAATCCGGAATTCCTCAAGGAGGGAGCCGCTATAGCAGATTTCATGAGTCCTGACCGCGTGGTCGTGGGTGTGGATACTCCCCGCGCCCGCAAGCTCATGGAGCGTATCTATCGCCCCTTCACCCTGTCGTCTGATCGTATGATTTTCACCGACATCCGTTCGGCTGAGATGATTAAATATGCCGCCAATGCCATGCTCGCCACCCGCATATCGTTTATGAACGATATCGCCAATCTGTGCGACCGTGTGGGCGCCGATGTGGAAATGGTGCGCAAAGGCATAGGAAGCGACCGCCGCATAGGCACAAAGTTCCTTTATCCGGGTTGCGGATATGGCGGCTCCTGTTTCCCCAAGGACGTAAAAGCCATTATCCGCACAGCTGCACAGTATGGTTATGATATGCGCGTGCTGCAGGCTGTTGAGGCCGTCAATGAAGACCAGAAGCATCTGCTGTATGACAAGTTGCAGAAGCACTTCAACGGTGAGCTGAAGGGCAAGAAGATTGCAATGTGGGGTCTGGCTTTCAAGCCTGAGACTGACGATATGCGCGAAGCACCCGCTTTGGTGCTTATCGACTTGCTGAAGAATGCCGGCGCCGAAATTGTGGCGTATGACCCCGTGGCAATGAAGGAGGCTCAGCGCAGGGTAGGTGATACCATAAGCTATGCGCCGGATATGTACAGTGCGCTCAAAGATGCCGACGCTCTGATGCTCCTCACCGAATGGAAGGAGTTCAGAATGCCCGACTGGCTCAACGCAAAGCGCCTCATGAAGCAGCACGTTGTGCTCGACGGCCGCAACATATACTCGCGCAAGGAGCTTGAGAAGGACGGTTTCGTTTATTACGCCCTGGGCAAATAATATTCAAAGTATGATTCAGGACACCTGTTTGCTGCAGTTTCAACCGGTTGATGCCGATGCCATGGCGAAGATGTTGCCATATCTGCGTCAGCATACCGGCCGCAGTTGCGACTTCTCTTACGGTGGCATTCTGATGTGGGTGGATATGTTCGATTATCACTACGCCATCCACAACGACACTTTGTTTATTATGGGTCGCGCTCCCGGCACGGGTGAGTTTACCGAGCCTGTAACAACATTCTCTGTCCCCTTGGGGGTGATGCCGCTTGAGGAGTCGGTAAAGGTGTTGCGCCAATATTGCGAAAGTTGCAATATCGACCTGATTTTCTCGGCAGTGCCGCAGGAGGATGCCGAAAGGCTAATGGCCATTGGCGGCAAGGAAATGACGGAACTTCCCTCATGGGAGGATTATATATATGATGCTCAGGCACTTGCCACGCTTGCGGGTAAGAAGATGAGCAAAAAGCGCAATCACGTCAACCAGTTCAAAGCCACTTACCCGGACGGCCATTTCAGGTTCATGAAGCCTGAAGATGTGGCGTCGGTGAGGAATGTGATAAGTCGCAATGTTGATAAAGAGGCCTCTCAGAGCCGCGAAGCCTGCTATGAACGCAAGTTGGCCGACATACTCCTTGAACGCATTGAGGAAGGCGATGAGAACCTCATAGGCGGCTTGCTCTGCATAGGTGAACAATTGGCCGCTTACACCATTGGCGACATCATCGGCGACACGCTGCATATTCATGTGGAAAAGGCTGAGAGAAGCGTTGCCGGCTCCTTTGAGGCCATCAATAAATTTTTTGCGGAAGCCGTTACGGCTCTTCATCCTGAGATTAAGTTCATCAACCGCGAAGATGACGCCGGAGACCCGGGACTTAGGCTGGCTAAGCAATCATATCACCCGCTATATCTCCTGAAAAAATATAACATCAAATTTTAACCGAGAATGCTATGACCGATGCTCTTGTTATAATACCAACATACAACGAGATAGAGAACATCGATAAAATTATCGATGCTGTTCTGAATCTCGGCCCCGATTTCTCGGTGCTGATAATTGATGACAATTCCCCCGACGGCACTGCCGGTGTGGTAAAGACCAAGATGGCCGAACAATGGCCTGACCGCTTGTTCTTAGAGGAACGCGCCGGAAAGCTCGGTCTCGGAACTGCTTACATTCACGGCTTCAAATGGGCGCTCGACAGAGGCTATAAATACATCATGGAGATGGATGCCGACTTCAGCCATAATCCCAAAGATGTGCCGCGTCTGTTGAAAGCCTGCCGAGAAGATGGCGCTGATGTGGCTGTGGGGTCGCGTTATATAGGTGGCGTCAACGTAGTGAACTGGCCTATGGGCCGAGTGCTGATGTCGTTCTATGCCTCGGCATACGTGCGCATCGTTACCGGCATGAAGTTGCGCGACACAACGGCAGGTTTCGTTTGCTATCGTCGCAAAGTGCTTGAGGAGATAGGGCTCGATGAAATTCAGTTTAAGGGCTACGCTTTCCAGATTGAGATGAAATATCGTGCCTTCCGCAAAAAATTTAAAATTGTGGAAGTGCCCATAGTGTTTGTCAACCGCGTGGCAGGAACCAGCAAGATGTCGGGTTCAATCTTCGGAGAGGCAGCTTTTGGTGTCATAAAACTGCGTTTAAAAGCACTGAGAAGAAAAATCTGATGGCCCGCACTTTACTGCATAACGCCCGTGTCTTTACCGGCGACGATGACTTCATAGGATATGTGCTGATTAACGGCAAAGACATTGAAGCTGTAGCAGCCGGAACTCCTGAGCCCTCTCTCATGAAAGAATGTGAGAAAGTCCAAGACCTTGAAGGCAAATGGATTTTGCCGGGAGTGATAGATGACCAGGTGCATTTCCGCGACCCCGGTCTCACACATAAAGGTGACATAGAGAGCGAAAGCCGGGCGGCTCTGGCCGGGGGCGTTACCTCCTTTATGGATATGCCCAACACCAAGCCGCAAACGGTTACACTCAAAGCCTGGCAGGATAAGATGCAACGGGGAGCCGATGTGTCATGGGCTAATTATTCATTCTTCTTCGGCGCCACCAACAGCAATGAAGATGAAATTGCAAAAATAGATCCTTCGCAAATCCCCGGCATAAAAGTATTTCTCGGCGCATCAACGGGCAATATGCTGGTCGACAATGAGGAGGCCTTGGACCGCATCTTCTCTCTTCCGTGGCTGATAGCCATACACAGCGAAGATGAGTCCATCATTAAAGCCAACACCGAAGGCTTCCGCGAGCGCTACGGCGACAACGTTCCCGTGTCGGCTCATCCGTTGATTCGCAGCAACAAAGCTTGCAGTGAGAGTACCCGGAGAGCCATTGAGCGAGCCCGCCGATTGGGAACGCGTCTGCATATCCTGCATCTCTCCACGGCCGAAGAGGCGCGCATGCTCGGCAATGAGCCTCTTGAGCAGCGCAAGATAACGGGCGAGGCTTGCGTGCATCATCTCTGGTTTACGGATGCCGATTACGACCGTCTGGGAGCTTTGATAAAATGGAACCCGGCAGTGAAACGAGCCGAAGACCGGGCTGAGTTACGCCGCGCTATCGCCGACGGCCGTATTCAGATTGTAGCCACTGACCATGCCCCTCATCTCCTCTCGGAAAAAGAAGGTGGAGCTTTGAAAGCCGCTTCAGGAGGCCCCGGAGTAGAGCAATCGCTGCTGATTATGCTTGAACTGGCGTTGCAGGGAGTCGTCACTCAGCAGCAGGTTGTTGAACTGATGTGCTGCAACCCCGCCAAGCTATTCGGCATAGAGAAACGCGGATTTATCCGCAACGGCTATCGGGCTGACTTGGTGGTTGTTGACCCCACGCATCCCACAGTGGCTGGTGAGAAGGTCTATTCCAAATGCGGCTGGACGCCTTATCAGGGCATTCGCTTCAGCCATAGTATAGAAAGCACTTACGTAAACGGTGAGTTGGCTTACCACAAAGGCACTTTCCTGACAAAAGCCGCCGAGCCGCTTCGTTTCAATCATGCCAAGCGCCAATGACAGGCGCTACTCTGCATATTTTCAATCCCGACACCGACTTCGCCCTGGGCTATGACGGCGACAATTTTACGCCTAAGGCAAACATAATCTCGTTGCGCCGCCGCCTGGCACTTCTCCCCTCTTTATGGGCAGCTCCCGGCGACGCCATCCTGCTGCTTGACGCTCCTGAAAAGAATATGCTCTATGCCGACAAGGTAAAGGAGAAAACATTGCGCCTTGTGAGTGTTGAGGACTTAGACGACAATGATTTTGCAGCCATAAAACCCTGGGGCTGGAATCCCACCATCAGGCGCTTGCTCGAACGCCATAACATCAGCTCTGCCCTGCTCCCCTCTCCCGGCCGTATGGAGGCTCTGAAAGAACTTGCTCACCGGCGCACCACAGTGGCGTTTCATCAGCTCGTGGATACTCCATCCGAGCTGCTGCCATGCGAACTGACATCTATGGCCGATATAGAAGAATGGTGCGAGGCTCATCCGGGCGGTTATCTGAAAGCTCCGTGGAGCTCCTCGGGACGCGGTGTGAGACGCGTTCTGCCGGGCGATAATCTGACCCTGACACGTTGGCTTACAGGCACTCTGAAGAGGCAGAAATCTGTGATGGCAGAGCCCGACTGGAAGCAGGAGTTCGACTTCGCCACTGAATGGGATATTCATCACGGAGAAGCTCATTTTATGGGCTATTCGCTCTTTGAGGTGGATTCTCGGGCTCAATACAAAGGTAACAGCCGGGCTTCGCAGCAGGAGATTTTGAGTTTGCTGCAATCGCGCGGCTGGACTGAACGCTTACTCCAAAAACAGCGTTATGCTATTAACAGGATTATTGCGCCCCGATACTCCGGTCCGGCCGGTATCGATGCCCTTTATTCCCCCACTTTAGGCTTTAACCTTTGTGTGGAAATAAACCTGCGCCTCACCATGGGCTTAATTAATATTCTGAAAACCGGTAACACCACATTACAATGAAAAGCATCTGTATAATAGGCAGAGGTAATGTAGCCTCTCATCTGCAAACCTGGCTCTCGGAAGCCGGCTATGAAGTATCGGAAACCAATCCCCGCACTTTTGAAGGATTTAAACCCAATGCCGACCTCTGCATAGTGGCTGTAACCGACAGCGCTATTGACGAGGTGGCCCGTAAGGCCGACGCCATGCTTGAGAATAGCAAAGCCATCATAGTGCATAATTCGGGCACTGTGCCGCTGGCAGAGCTTGGCGAACTCTCTCACCACGCCGGTGTGTTGTACCCTATGCAGACTTTCACCAAAGGTCGCAAACTGCAATATAACCATATTCCCGTGTTTGTGGAGGGTGATTCGCCTGAGACGGAGAAGGCACTGATGGATTTGGCCGCTGATATGACCGACAATGCCCGCACAGCCGATTCCAATCTGCGGGCACATGTGCATCTTGGCGCTGTCTTTGCCTGCAATTATCTCAACTATATGCTGATGCTGGCCGAGAAATCCATTGCTCCCTTAGGCCTGTCCACTTATGGCCAACTGATTGAGGAAACTGTGGCAAAAGCGTTGGAGATAGGTCCGGAGAAGGCTCAGACAGGTCCGGCGCGCCGCGGCGATGTAAAGACCCTCTGGGCTCACATGAACCTGCTTCAGGGGCATCCCCATACCAGCCGTGTTTATCGACTCCTCTCTCAGCATATCCTGAATTTGTATAAAGACTGAAAAGCAACAGAAATAGTGAGTTCCATAGCCTACGACTTGACAAAAATCAAAGCTTTCGCCTTTGACGTTGACGGCGTGCTTTCGCCTTCTACCATCCCAATGTCGACTGACGGCGAGCCTCTGCGCATGGTGAATATCAAGGATGGTTATGCCATGCAGCTTGCCTCTAAACTCGGTTACAAAATAGCCATCTTTACCGGAGGCAAGACTCATGCCGTCAGGGTAAGGTTTGAGTCGCTCGGAGTGCGGAATATCTACCTGGGTGCGGCAGAGAAACTTCCTCTGCTGTTAGACTGGATGCAGAAAGAAGACCTTAAACCTGAGGAGGTGGTTTATGTGGGCGACGACATTCCCGACATTCCCTGTATGCGTCATGTCGGGCTGCCTTGCGCTCCCGCCGATGCTGCCCCGGAGGCTTTGGAGACAGCGCTATATATCTCACCTCGCAACGGCGGTTACGGCGTTGGCCGCGACATTATTGAACAAACAATGAAAGCGCACAACAACTGGCTGCGCGACGCCGATGCTTTCGGCTGGTAAACAGATGCATCATGACACCATTCCCTCTGCAACAACTCTGCGACAAATACCATATCCTGCTCGGCAGCAAATCGCCGCGCCGCAAAGAACTGCTCACTCAGCTGTGCATCCCTTTCACGGTGGTAAACATTGAAGGAGTGAAGGAGGTATATCCGGCCGATATGTTGCCCGTCAACGTGCCGCAATACCTCTCGGCGCTCAAATTTAACGGCTATAAGAATCAGCTTAAGGAGAATGAATTGCTAATAACGGCTGATACCATAGTGATTAACGACCACCGGATTCTGGGAAAACCCAAAACGGCGCAGGAGGCTCAGCACATGCTGTCATCGCTGGCGAACCGTACTCATGAAGTCGTAACGGGTGTAACGGTAGGTACCACAGAGCGCCAGATTAACTTCTCGGCCTCTTCGCAGGTTACCTTCGGCGCACTCAGCGATGAGGAGATAGCTTACTACGTGGCCAACTTTCACCCTCTTGACAAGGCCGGAGCCTACGGCATTCAGGAATGGATTGGATGCGTGGCAATAGAAGGCATAAGAGGCAGTTTCTATAATGTTATGGGGCTGCCCACCTATCGCCTCTACCGCGAGCTCAGACGCTTCCTTTTTTGACCTATTACTGGTCTAAGACCCTTTAACAAATAATCTTAAACTACACGCCACTTACACCTAAGTGGCTGAAAAAGTTGAAGTTAAAAAGTTAAGAAAAGTTAAATGCAAAATTGTGAATTTGCCCGTTTTGCACCTTAAAAGGGTTGGTTGAGGAAAATTTTCGTATAAGCGTAAAATCGCCCGAATACCGCTGACAGAGCGGGATTCGGGCGATTTGCAATATATGGTTTTTGCACACCGAACCTTGAAGTGTGCCAAAACCTAAATAGCGTTAACATGTTGATTTACAGCACTCTCACCCCTTGACGTTAAAGAGAATTTTTATTACCTTTGCAATGTGAAAAGAGGATAACTAACCTATCCGGCTCACACAAACCACGGACTAAACCGCGATAATATGAAATTCAGAACAATAATCACCTCCATAGCAATAGCAGTTGCGACAGTATCGGTCTGCGCCCAGAAGCCCATGACCGCCCATGAAAAAGCACACCAGATAGCAAAGGTGTCGAAAATGGACGGCAACACCCTCAGCAACATGGTATCGACCGATGTTAACGCTCGCGAAGCTGCCAATGCTATTTCGAGCAAGACGTCATCAATGATTGATGACCTTCTTTCGGAGGCGAAGAAATATATCGGCACTCCTTACGTGCACGGCGCTAAAGGCCCCCGCGCTTTCGACTGCTCCGGTTACACAAGCTTTATCTACAAACAATTCGGTTACAACATATCACCGGGTTCTCGCATCCAGTACACTCAGGGCGAACCGGTGGCCCGTAAAGACCTTAGAAAAGGTGATTTGGTGTTTTTTACTTCAAGGTCGAGCGGCAAGAATGTTGGTCACGTTGGCATAGTCTACAGCGTTGACAAGGTTACAGGCGATTTCACCTTCATCCACGCAAGCCTTAAAGGTGTGAAAATCAGTCCCTTCTCCGGCTACTACGTTCCGCGTTACGTGGGTGCAAAACGAATTATCAAATAATTCATCTCTCCAAACAGCATTAAAATTCAACCGCCACCTCTCTTCTGAGTGCTCTCCTTCTCTCCTATACCCTACCTAACCAACATCCACTGAAACCACATAGAGGTTATGCCCATAATTCCGGCATGACCTCTACTTTTTATCGCCTACGGCTAACAGTTTTGACTCTCAAACGTTGCAATGATATAAGCCCAACAGAAATGAGACTCAAAGCAAAGAAATACCATCCCTTTCATCATAAAGCGGAAACAAACGCTACTACCCGATTACGCTTTATAGGACGCCTTACAGTCCTTGTCAGCCTGTTTATCTGCACCCTTTCGGCACCGGCTCAAAAGCATGAGCCAAACAGCCTGCCTGCGGGTTCTATGACACCGTATGATCTAACGCAGGATGAGGGATTGGCTATGGTGGCCGGCGATTCCTTGAAGCCGGTGATGATTAATTATGTGGCACGACATGGAGCGCGTTTCCTCTCGTCGCAAAACAAAGTATCCGACTTACGCGCGGAAATGCTCAAGGCAAAGCAATATAATTCGCTTACCAGACAGGGCTCTGCGTTTCTGCAACTGCTTGACAATGTGGAAAATACCACTGCACAGCGTTGGGGCGCCCTCGACTCTTTAGGCGTTGTGGAGGAAGAGACGCTGGCACGGCAGATGGTTAATCTTTGTCCGGATTTGCTGAAGCAGGGACGCGTGGAAGCAATCGCCACTTATGTGCCAAGAGTGGTTAAATCAATGTATGTGTTTTGCCACTCACTCTGCAGCTTAAGTCCTGATTTGCAAATCTCTACCTCCGAAGGTAAATGTTACGACTCCCTGTTGCGATTTTTTGATACAGACACCCTCTATTCGTCGTATCTTAAGAAGGGCAAGTGGAAAGGCGTTTACAACGAATTTGTGCGGCAGAATGTGCCCGAAGCGCCGGCACACAGGTTAGTGGGAAATGCCTTTGGCGTCGACTCGCAGCGCTATCGTAAAATTTCACTGGATATGTATGCGGTACTTCAGTCGATGCGTGCCACAGGCATCGCTGCCGACTATAAGCAATGGATGACAGAGGATGAGTATGAGCGTTGTTGGCAGGCTGCCAACCTAAAGCATTATCTTCAACGCACTGCAACCGACATAAGCGCCATTCCCGACAGTGCCGCCCGACCCTTATTGCGTTCTCTGATAGCTTCCATGGACAAAGCCGGAAGTGATAATGCTCCGGTGGCCGATTTGCGGTTTGCCCATGCCGAGACGTTAATGCCCCTTTTCTCTTTAATGCAGCTGCCGGAATGTAGATACTCAGCCACTGATAATTACGCCTCTGTAAGCCGCTATTGGAAAGACTCTGATGTAGTGCCCTTGGGCGCCAATTTGCTGATAGTATCGCTCAAATCACCTTCCGGCGAAATCTACGTTTGTATGCGCCTCAACGGCAAATGGGTCGCTCCCATGCGCAATGGCAAATTCCTCCTTCCCTACCGGCAATTACGCTCCTTCTGGCTCTCCAAATTATAACCAAAAGGATGCGCCAAAATTATATTGACGCATCCTTTGATATTGATTGAGGCTTATTGCTCAGCTTCAGATTTTTCTGCCTGAGGAGCGGCAGGTTCAGCTGCAGGGGCAGCTTTTACGCTGCCGGGCTGCGGGTTCTTCAGATATTTGTCGAGGAACTGGAAGAATGTGCGCTGCCACAGAACTGCATTCTGAGGTTTCAGAATCCAGTGGTTCTCGTCGGGGAATACCAGCATTTCAGCTTCCAGACCACGCATCTTGGCGGCATTGAAGGCCATCATGCCTTGCGAAGCTAAGATGCGATAGTCGAGTTCGCCAACGGTTACCAGGATAGGAGCCGTCCATTTGTCCACGAACTTATGCGGTGATGTGGCAAAGGTAGCCTGAGCTGCTGCGTTATCTTTTTCCCAGGGAGCGCCGCCCATGTCGAAGTCGGCAAACCACATTTCTTCGGTCTCGAGATACTGAGCTTCCATATTGAAGATACCGGCATGAGCCACCAGAGCTCTGAAGCGGTTTTCGTGATGTCCGGCGAGCCAATAAACCGAGAAGCCGCCATAGCTGGCACCGATAGCGCCGATGCGGTCGGCGTCGATATAAGAGTATTTGCTCTTCATGTAGTCAACAGCCGAGAAGTAGTCGCGCATGTTCTGGCCGCCGTAATCCTTTGAAATCTGCAGGTTCCATTCCGTACCGAAGCCCGGCAGGCCGCGGCGGTTGGGGGCTATGACAACGTAGCCGTTGGCTGCCATAATCATAAAGTTCCAGCGATAGCTCCAGAACTGGCTGACAGCCTGCTGAGGACCACCCTGGCAATAGAGAATGGCCGGATACTTCTTGTTGGGGTCAAAGTCGGGCGGAGTGATAATCCAGGTCGTCATCAGCTTGCCGTCGGTGGTGGGAATCATCTCCTTGTGTACATCGCCAAGCTTGAGTTTGTTGAGCAGAGCAGTGTTGATGGTGGTGATGTCCTTGCAGTCCTTGCCACCAACAGAAGCCACGCATACCTCATTGGGACGACGCATGCTGTGGCGCAGAGCCACAACGCTGTCGGCTGTGAGTGGCTGAACGCCTACATAATCCCACATTCCGGACGCCACGGTGTCGATTTTGGCTGTTGTGGTGTTGATGCGGAAGATAGGCATTGTGCCCTGATAATAGCCGTTGAAGAAGATATACTGTGAGCCGGGTTCCCAAGCCATTCCTTCGGGCCAGTAATCCCAGTTTTCAGTGAGGTCGCGGACATTGCGGGTGGCCATATCCATAACCATCAGACGCTTCTTGTCGCTCTCGAATTTTGCCGTTGCCATGCTCAGCCACGCCAGCTTCTTGCCGTCGGGTGAGAAAACGGGGTCGGTGTCATAGCCCGGATTGCCTTCGCTGAGGTTTGCCACCAGAGAGCCGTCGGCATTATACAGATAAATGTCGGAGTTGGTGGAGAAGGCGTAATCTTTGCCAGTGAGTGCGCGATAAACAAGCACGAAAGTCTTGCCGTCGGGAGCCCAGGCAAAGCAATCGCTGCCGCCGAAGGGTTTCATGGGACATTCCCAGGGTTTGCCGGCAAGGACATCCTTGGCTTCACCGCTTACTTCGCCGTTTACGAAGTCGGCAAGGAAAGGATGAGGTATAGTCGTTACCCATTCGTCCCAGTGTTTGTACATCAGGTCATTGACCACGCGGCCGGTAGTCAGGGGCAGACCGTTGTAGAGCGTTGAGTCCTTATCCTCGGCGCTGATAGCTGAGCCTAAGAGCACTTTGTCGCCTGTAGGTGATACCTCGAAGCAGCTTACGCCGTTTTCAAGGTTCGACACGCGGCGGCGCTCACTGCCGTCGGGATTGATGGTGAACATCTGAGGATTGCCGCTGTTCTGATCCATGCAGACAAAGGCTATCTTGCTGCCGTTTTCTATCCAGCGGATATTGCTCTCCGACTTTGACGTCTGGGTAAGTTGTTTTACCTCCGAGCCGTCGGCGTTCATGATGTAAATCTCGGCGTTCGAAGCATTCGATTCAATGCTCTCATAGCCCACGGTGAAGGCTATTTTCTTGCCGTCGGGGCTGGGCACAGCCTCGCTGACACGGCCAAAAGCCTCAAGCACCTCCGGACTCATCATGCCGTCGGTGATTTCCACACTCGGAGCGCTGATTACGCTTTCCTTCTCCGGATTACATCCGGTGGTGGCCAGCAGAGGAATTAGCATTGCGCTCATTGCAATTGCAGTTTTTTTCATGGTGGTAGGGTTAAACCGGAGGTTGCCGCCGTTGGAGTCTGTGCGGCTTTCTCCGCATTATTATTATTATTTGTTGTTAAAATTAGTCATTGCAAATTGTATGCCGCTCAGGCAGAAGGCTTTTACCGCTTCTGCCGCCACTTTGAGGCGTTCGGGCAGAAGCTTCTTCTCCTCAGGCGGGAATGTGCCTAACACATAGTCAATCTGCTGTCCCTTGGCGAAATCATTGCCTACACCGAAACGCAGACGGTTGTAGGCCTGCGTGCCTAATTCCTGAGCTATGTTCTTCAGTCCGTTGTGCCCGGCATCACTTCCACCTTTTCTCAGGCGTATCACCCCGAAAGGCAGCGCTATGTCATCAACAAGGACGAGCAGATTCTCCAGAGGGAGCTTTTCGTGATTCATCCAGTATCGAACCGCATTGCCGCTCAAGTTCATAAAGGTGGAGGGTTTCAGCACCAGTAATTCGCAATTCTTCACCTTCAAGCGGGCCATTTCGCCATAACGGCAACTCTCAAACGCCGCGCCGCGAGGGTCTTCCTGCACCAGCGTGTCGGCAATCATAAAACCGGCATTATGGCGAGTGCCTACATACTCACTGCCAATGTTGCCTAAACCCACAATCAGAAATTTTTTCATGTCAGGGTCAGTCTTCGGCGTGCTTTTGGCGCCGAAAAGTCTTTTAAGAATAGAACTCAGCCCGCTCATGCTTGGCATTTTCAATCTTTGTCAATGCAACAATCTAAAAAAAGCACGCGGCAGGAGCCGGACTTAACCGTCTTCCACACCGCGTACCATATTTCTTAAGCCTGTAGCCGGTTTGCTTATGCTTCCGTTTCTGCCTTAGCGGCGGCGCCACGGGCGGCACGCGTCAGCTGTACGGCGCAGACAACGGCATTCTTGGCGTTCATCAGCTCCAGACCCTCGAAGTGGAGGTCGCCTACGCTGAGCGACTGGCCAAGGCCAAGGTTGTCGACATTGATGACAAGCTTTTCGGGGATTGCGGTGTATTCGGCTTTTACACGCAGTTTGCGCATGCTCAGCGACAGTTTACCACCGGCTTTTACGCCCTCGGCGTGGCCTTCAATCTGTACGGGCACTTCCATCTCGATGGGCTTGCCGGGGAATACCTCCAGGAAGTCGAGGTGGAGAATGGTGTCTTTTACCGGCTGGAACTGGATGTCTTTCAGCACAGCTTTGCGTTCTTCGCCGTTCAGGGTCAGGTCAATCTCAAAGATGTCGGGAGTGTAGATGAGCTTGCGAACATCTTCCGATTTAACTACCATGTCGGTGGTAATCAGACCACGGTTGTTGGCTATTTCCACGAGTTTCTCGCCCGGACGGAGAGCCTCTTTGTAAGGAAGTTCTACGATTTTGCCGCCGTTGAGAACGCACGGAATGAGGTCTTGTTTGCGGAGAGCTTTGGTGCTCTTTTTGCCGAGTTCTTTGCGCGGTTCGGCGTTGAGTGCGAATTTCTTCATTGTTGTAAGTTGTTGTGTTACTCAAAAAAAGTCTTTCTGACAGCAGACGATTTTCCCATCACACTGCCGCCCTGTACAAGGGCTGAAAATTTGACGCAGTTTTGCCTGCTCCAAATTTTTTGCAAAGTTACAACTTTCTCTTCGATTATGCAAGTCTAAGAACCCCTATATCCCTAAATTTTACTGCTTTGACGGCGAATTTTGCACAAAGCGACGCCTCAGGGTGTTTGAGCAGAAAAAATGGAGCATCAATCTATCCGCAACAGTTGTTCTCCCCTTTTTCGCAGCAGTTGTTATCCCCTCTCTGCCCGGATGACTTTTTCGGTTTGAACTCGCGCGGCCGCGAAGAGAGCGAGCACCCTGTGCAGCAGCTGTTGCAGACGTCCGTACGGGTGTTGCTTCGTCTTCTTCGCTGATGGACTTTTTTGTATATCATCCAACCGATAAGAAGAAGGAAAAATGCGCCAACAAGAATATATTGCACCGTATCGTTATCCATTTTTCAGAGCTGTAAGTTGAAATCAGTCTTTCTTAGAGTCTTGCTTAGATAACGTTTTACGAGCCTTTTCGGGTTTGGAATCGGAGATGTTTGTGCTTATGTGGCGGTTGGTGTTGTCGCTGAGCACGGAAATGGTGATGTCGTTTATCATCTTCTTTATCTCGCCGATAAAGTCTTCGGCTTTGTAATCGCCACTCTCAATCATTCGCAGTTTGCGCTCCCATTGGCCGGTGAGCTTGGCGCTTTTCAGCAACTCCTCTTTTATAATGCCAATGATGTCTATGCCGGCCTGCGTGGCCCGCAGACTCTTGCGCTCGCGCCTTATGTATCCGCGTTTAAACAGCGTTTCAATGATTGAGGCGCGTGTTGACGGCCTCCCTATGCCGTTAGCTTTAAGAGCCTCGCGCAACTCTTCATCATCCACCTGGCTGCCGGCCGTTTCCATGGCTTTGAGCAATGTACCCTCGGTGTAATATTTCGGCGGCTGGGTAGTTTTCTTGGCCAGGAACGGCTTATGCGGTCCTTCTTCACCTTTCCTGAAGGCAGGTATTGAGCCCGATTCTTCCTCTTTTGTGCCGCTTGCCGAGCTTTTTTCATCCGGCTCTTTGGCGCTGTCGGTGCTGTAAACGGCTTTCCAGCCCGGGTCAAGGGTGACGCGTCCCAAACATTTGAAATCCACATCGCCGGCTTTTGCGGTTACGGTGGTCTGCTCAAACCGGCAGTCGGGATAGAAGGCTGCGATAAACCTTTTAGCCACCAAATCGAAAATCTTTTGCTCCTCGTCCGTTAGGTTGCCCGGTTTCTGACCTGTGGGTATGATGGCGTGGTGATCGGTAACCTTGCTGTTGTCGAAAACCTTTGAACTCTTTTTCAGAGGCTTACCGCGCAGTGGCTCCAACAGCGTTTGATAAGCTGTGAGGGAATTGAGAATCTTGCCGCATTGTTTATACACATCCTGAGTGAGGTAAGTGGTGTCGACGCGCGGATAAGTTGTGAGCTTTTTCTCATACAGGCTCTGGATAGTTTTCAGCGTGAGGTCGGCGCTGAAACTGTATTTTCGGTTTGCCTCTACCTGCAGGCTGGTAAGGTCGAACAGACGCGGCGGAGCCTCTGACCCTTTCTTCTTTGTTATGTTGCCGATTTTCAGCAACTTATCCGCTATACTCTGTAGCGCTGCTTTACCCTTTTCTTCAGTGGGAAACGGCTCGAGAGCGGAGGTGAATATGGCATCGCGATAACGCGTTTTCAGTTCCCACGAATCTCGGGGCACAAATTCCTCAATCTCTTTCTGGCGTTTCACTACCAAAGCCAACGTGGGAGTCTGCACGCGACCAATCGACAGAATTTGCCTGTCAATGCCATATTTCAGGGTATACAGCCTTGTGGCGTTGATGCCTAATACCCAGTCGCCGATGGCGCGGCATAAGCCTGCCACATAGAGGCTCTGGTAATTGGCTGAAGGCTGAAGATTGTGGAAACCTTCGCGAATGGCTTCATCGGTAAGCGATGAAATCCACAACCTCTTCACCGGTTTGGTGCAACCGGCTTTCTGATAAACCCACCGTTGAATTAATTCACCCTCCTGGCCGGCATCACCGCAGTTTATCACCTCGTCGGCTTCAGAAATCAGCTTCTCTATTACCCTGAACTGACGTTGTATGCCCTCGTCATTCTGCAGCTTAATGCCGAAACGGGGCGGAATCATGGGCAAAGCTCCAAGACTCCATCGGCGCCAGTATTCATTGTAATCGGCCGGGTCTTTCAGCGAACAAAGATGACCGAACGTCCAGGTTACGTAATAGCCGTTGCCCTCGAAATAGCCGTCGCGACGGGTCGTGGCGCCTAATATCGCGGCAATATCCTTGCCAACGCTCGGTTTCTCGGTGATGCAAACTATCATAAGCCGGTGTCTTACTGTCAGAACTGTTTCTTTGCCTCGTCCCAGATGGCGTCCATTTCGCTGAGGCTCATGCTCTTCAGGTCTTTGCCGGCTTCTTTAACCTTGGCTTCCAGATAGTTGAAACGGTTTATGAACTTGCGGTTTGTATGCTCAAGGGCATTCTCGGGATTGACGCCATACAGTCGGGCGGCATTCACCAGCGAGAAGAAAAGGTCGCCGAACTCGGCTTCCATATTCTCTTTATTGCCGGCTTTTATCTCTGCCTCCGTCTCGGCAATCTCCTCTTTCACCTTGTCCCATACCTGCTGAGGTTCTTCCCAGTCGAAACCCACATGAGCAGCCTTTTCCTGTATGCGGTTGGCCTTGATGAGAGCCGGCAGCGACGACGGCACTCCGGCGAGCACAGTCTTGTTGCCACCCTTCTCATGCAGCTTCAGCTGTTCCCAGTTTTTTGAAACTGTTTCCGCGTCGTTAGCTTCCACATTGCCGAAAACGTGCGGATGACGGAACACCAGCTTATCGCTCAGAGCGTTACATACGTCGCCGATGTCGAAGGCGCCCTTCTCGCTGCCTATTTTGGAATAGAATGCCACATGAAGCAATACATCGCCAAGCTCTTTGCAGATGGCTGTGTTGTTGTCGGCCATAAGGGCATCAGCCAGCTCAAATACCTCCTCTATGGTGTTGGGTCTCAGCGATTCGTTGGTCTGTTTGCGGTCCCACGGACATTTTATTCTCAGTTCGTCGAGAATGTCGAGCATACGCTCAAAAGCTGCAAGTTGTTCTTTACGCGAGTTCATAATAATGAGTTTGAAAGAAAGGGACATTACAAATTCACAATCCTTCGGACGGCGCAGACCGCCCGAGGACTGTGAATTCGTTGCTTTATAGTTTTCAGCAAGGCAGAGCCTCGTTGGTCTTATGCACAGCAGCAGCGCTCTTGTCGAAAGCAGCCTGTTCCTCCTCGTTGAGTTTGAGTTCAACTATCTTCTCGATGCCGTTGCGGCCGAGGATGCAGGGAACGCCTATGCAAAGGTCTTTGTGGCCATATTCGCCCTCGAGCAGAGCTGAGCAGGGTATCATGGCCTTCTGGTCGTGAAGCACAGCCTCAACAACTTCTGCTGCGGCAGCTCCGGGAGCATACCATGCGCTTGTGCCGAGAAGTTTGGTGAGCGTTGCGCCGCCAACCATAGTGTCGGCAGCTATCTTGTCGAGTTCTTCGGTGCTGAGGAAGTTGGTTACGGGCATACCGCGCCATGCTGCGAAACGCTTCATGGGTATCATGGTGGTATCGCCGTGGCCGCCGATTACAAAGCCTTCAACCTCGTTGGGGTTGGCGTTGAGAGCTTTGCTCAGGTAGTATTTGAAGCGGCTGCTGTCAAGAGCGCCACCCATGCCTATGATGCGGTTCTTGGGCAGACCGGAGATGCGGTGGATAAGATAAGTCATCGTATCCATCGGGTTCGATACGCATACTATCACAGCGTTGGGGCTTGCTTTGAGCACGCTCTCGGTTACCTGCTTAACGATGCCTGCATTTACGCCGATGAGCTCTTCGCGCGTCATTCCCGGTTTGCGGGGTATGCCCGAAGTAATAACTACTACGTCACTGTTGGCTGTGGCTGCGTAATCATTGGTTACGCCTTTGATGCAGGTGTTCATATCTATCAGATTGGCCGTCTGCATCATGTCCATTGCTTTACCTTCGCTTACACCCTCTTTGATGTCAATCATCACTACTTCGTCAGCGATGCCGCGAAATGCTATCACATTGGCTGCCGTTGCTCCTACGTTGCCGGCTCCAACAACTGTTACTTTTGACATTTGTTTCCTTTGTTTTTTATGGTTGGTTATCAGTGATGTTATGCTTTTTATGCCGAATTTCTCCGACATATTTCAGCGCCGCAAAGGTACAAAAAATTATTGACATGGCAATTCATTTCTTCACTGCCGTGTACACATAATCTCACTGCAGTTCGCCTTTACCCTGACGCACTATCTCATAGTCCGCTCCGGTGCAGTCGACTATAGTCGACGGTTCGGTGCCTCCGTAGCCATTGTCAATCATAAAATCCACATGATTTTCCGCCTCTTCGGCAATCAGCGAGGGATTTATGAAATAGTCTTGGCTGTCGAATTCCACCGACGTTGTGAGAATGGGGGCGTCGAGCGCGGCTGCAATCTGCCGGTTTAGCTCCAGAGCCGGAATCCTGACGCCAACAACCTTTCGGCCCTTAAAAGCGCGAGGCAGCGTGGAGGCCGTGCGGAAAAGGAAGGTGAAGGGTCCGGGGGTGTTTTGTTTGAGCATGGAAAACACCCGGTTGTCGATGCGGGCATATCGCGCTGCTTGCGAGATGTCGGCGCATACAATTGACAGATTGGTCTTTTCGGGATTGATGTTTTTCAGGCGGCAAAGTCGCTCTATGGCTTTCACATAGAGCGCCGAACAGGCCACGGCATACAACGTGTCAGTGGGCCATACCATCAGGGCGCCCTGCTGCAGTTCGTCAACAACCGATTTCAGCTGACGGTCGTCGAGATTATCACTCCAGGTCTTGTAAATTCTCATAAAATTGATTCTTGCTGCGAAGTTAGCAAAAAATTTTGTAATTTCGCGCGATAAACACATAATCGCTCATGAAGATTGGAATCATAGTAGCCATGAAGAAGGAGCTTAACCTGCTCCGCATCGGCCTGGAAAATAAAAAAGAATTCAGTTGCGAAGGGTGGGACGTTTGCAGCGGAACGTTCAGCGGAAAGGAGATTTGGATTATCCAGTGTGGCATCGGCAAGGTCAATGCCGCTTTATGCACAGAAATGCTGGTGCGTAATTTCAAGCCTGACCTGGTAATCAATTCAGGTGTTGCCGGCGGCGCTGACGCTTGCATGGGCGTTGGCCATGTGTTAGTGGCTGATGCCGTGGCATATCATGATGTATGGTGCGGTCCGGAAACGGAATGGGGTGCCGCTTCAGGCTGCGACACGCTGATGCTCTGCGACGAGAGCGTTATTGAGGCAGCCCGCGAATCATATGGCGACAAGGATTCTTATCATGAGGGACTTATCTGCTCAGGCGATATTTTTGTGTCGAAGGTTGAGGAAGTGAATCAGATAAAGTCTCATTTCCCTCAGACATTGGCTGTGGATATGGAATCAGGTGCCATTGCGCAGGTCTGCTCAAAGCATGATGTGCCCTTTGCCATAATCCGCGTCATCAGCGACACCCCCGGGCAGACTGACAACATTGCCCAATACTCCGATTTCTGGGAGAGTGCGCCGTCAACAACCTTCCTCCTCGTTACGGCCATCATCTCACGGCTGAAGAATGAAAAGACCGAGCTTGATAAGATTGCCAGTTTCTGCATCAATCACCTCACGCTCAACCCCGGCGTGTATGAAAGTCGTGTTGACGAGATGGACAATGGTGAGCTTGTTACCACATTCGACATCCGCATGACGGCTCCCAACCGCCAGCCGGCTCTGTCAATAGGCGCCCTTCACGCCATGGAGCATATAGTGGCAACACTGCTGCGCAACGACCCGGGATGGAAAGACCGCATTGTGTATTGGGGTCCAATGGGCTGCTGCACAGGCAATTACCTGATAGTGAAAGGGCGTCCGGACGCTTCCGAGATTCGCGATTTAATGGCCAAGGTGATGGGCGAGCTGATGAACTGGCAAGACGCTGTGCCCGGAGCAACCCCGCGCGACTGCGGCAATTATCTGCTGATGTCTTTGCCCGAAGCCCGCTTAGCCGCAAAGGCTTATCACGCTGTCCTTACCAACTCTGACTGTCCGCTGAAATATCCGCTCTGATGATGCAAAGACTCAAGCCACTGATGTTGCCGGTGGCAATCCTGGGAGGGGCGCTCTTCTACCCCTGGATGGATAATCTTACCTTTCTCTCTCCCTATTTGATTTTCTGTATGCTGGTGATAACCTATTGCCGCCTGGAACCGAAGGATTTCAAGATTGGGCGTGTGCAAGTATGGCTTTTGCTGGCTCAGATGGCATTGGCTGCATTCTTTTATTTCGCCCTGATATGGTGGGATGAGATTGTGGCTACCGGAGTGTTTATCTGCGTCTTTGTGCCCACTGCCACGGCGGCGCCTGTTATTACATCAATGTTAGGTGGCTCCCTGTCCACCCTGGCCACTTTCTCGCTGGTGAGCAACGTAGCGGTTGCCGTCATCGGTCCTGCTGTACTGGCAGCGGTGGGTATGCATCCGGATATGACTTTTGTGCAGTCGTTTTCCCTGATTAGCTCACGTGTTTTGCCGCTGCTGATTCTGCCCATCCTCACGGCATTCTTCCTCCGTTACACCTTCAGGCGTTTCCACGACACCATAGCTCATCACCAGGGAATTTCCTTTTATATGTGGGCCGTGTCGCTCTTCATCGTAGTGGGCAGCTCGGTCAGCTACGTCATCAACCACTATCAGCCTGAACATGCCTGGCAAATGGTTTGGCTGGCTGCCGGAGCGTTGGTAGCCACGCTGACGAGCTTTGCCGTGGGACGTAAAATCGGCGGCATCTATGGCGACAAGATAAGCGGCGGTCAGGGCCTCGGACAGAAGAACACGGTGCTCGCTGTCTGGCTGGCTATCGCATACCTCAATCCTATCGCCTCTGTGGCACCGGCGTCTTATGTGGCATGGCAGAATATCCTCAATTCGCTGCAACTCATGAAACACCGCCGCAGCCAGGCAGAAACGGAAGCCGGAAAGCACTCAAAATCAAAGCGGAGACACCACAATAAAACCACCTGATTTTGCGTTACTTAATTTATGGAATTTAAACTTACATCCGATTATTTACCTACCGGTGATCAGCCGGAAGCTATAAAGGAGCTTGTGCAGGGTGTAAAGAGCGGTGAGCCGGCTCAGACGCTGCTTGGCGTTACGGGCAGCGGCAAGACCTTCACCATGGCCAACGTTATTCAGCAGGTGAAGAGGCCTACGCTGATTCTCTCGCACAACAAAACGCTGGCGGCTCAGTTATATGCTGAAATGCGCAGTTTCTTTCCCGAGAATGCGGTTCAGTATTTCATCAGCTATTACGACTATTATCAGCCGGAAGCCTATATACCCTCCAGCGACAAGTATATAGAGAAAGACCTGATGGTCAACGACCAGATTGAGAAAATGCGCCTTGCCACCACGGCGGCATTGCTTTCCGGCCGTCGCGATGTCATTGTCGTTTCGTCTGTTTCATGCATCTTCGGTATGGGCAACCCTGAGGATTTTGCCCAAAGCGTTGTTAATATCAAGAAAGGCCAGAGACTGAGCCGCAATCAGTTCCTGCGCCAGTTGGTCGATTCGCTTTATTCGCGCTCTGACATAGAGCTGAAACCGGGTCGTTTCAGAGTAAAGGGCGACACCATCGATATTATGCTTTCCTTTGAGGAGATTCAGCTGAGAGTATTGTTCTGGGGCGATGAAATAGAGAAGATTCAGACCATCGACCCGCAGACAGGCACTGTGCTGACCGAGCTGGAAGGGTTCAACATCTACCCTGCCAATATTTTTGTGGCAAGCAAAGAGCGCACGGCAGCGGCTGTTGACCAGATTGCCATAGACCTCGGCACCCAGAGTCAGGCTTTCCGCGACCAGGGTAAGTTGCTGGAAGCCAACCGTCTCACAGAGCGTGTCAACTACGATTTGGAGATGATAAAGGAGCTTGGTCATTGCTCGGGCATCGAGAATTATTCGCGATATTTTGATGGCCGAGCGCCCGGCATGAGGCCTTTCTGCCTGCTCGACTATTTCCCGAAAGATTTCCTGACCATTATTGACGAGAGCCATGTTACGGTGCCTCAGCTCAGGGCAATGTACGGAGGCGATTTGAGCCGCAAACTCAACCTTGTGGAATATGGGTTCAGGCTCGAGGCGGCTCTTGACAATAGGCCACTTAAGTTTCATGAATTTGAGAAGTTAAGTCCTCAGACCATTTACGTAAGCGCCACTCCGGCCGACTATGAGCTGCAGCGAAGCGGCGGCGTATTCACCGAACAGGTCATCCGACCTACCGGTCTGTTGGACCCCGAAATAGATGTTCGTCCCTCGCTAAACCAGATTGATGACCTTTTGGAGGAGATTCAGCAGCGCACCGAAGCCGGCGAACGAACCTTGGTTACCACTTTGACCAAACGCATGGCAGAAGAGCTGAATGCCCATTTCATAAAATGGGGTATAAACAGCGCTTATATCCACAGCGGAGTCGATACACTTGAACGAATTCAGATTCTCGATGACCTGCGCAAAGGGAATTATGACGTCATTGTGGGCGTGAACCTGTTGCGTGAGGGTCTTGACCTGCCTGAGGTAAGCCTTGTGGCTATTCTCGATGCCGACAAGGAGGGCTTCCTGCGCAATCACCGCTCTCTGACGCAGACTGCCGGTCGTGCCGCCCGTAATGTCAATGGCAAGGTTATTATGTATGCTGACAAGATTACCGACTCCATGAGGCGCACTATTGACGAGACAGAGCGCAGGCGGTCGAAGCAAATCAAGTATAACGAGGAGCATGGCATCACACCGACTCAGATTATCAAGACCTCGTCGGCAAAAGACCTGATAGAACTGCAGGGTGGCGAATTCAAAGATTCCGACAAGGTTAAGCAGAAGCAGCAGTCGAAACTGGCTCCCAAGCAGACACCGCGCAAAAAGGCCGAACCCAAGCCCTACATCCCGGCATTTGAAACCGGTATGTCGGTGGCTGCCGACCCGATTGTTGACTACATGACAGCCGACGATTTGCGTGCCCGCATGATAAAGGTTGAGAGTGATATGCGCGAGGCAGCCCGACGCACGGATTTCCTGGAAGCCGCAGCTTTGCGCGACGAGATGCTGAACCTGCGTGCCCGACTCGATAAAATGAAAAACTGATGGAGAAGCGTCAGCCCTTTTTGCCAACATCGCTTGACGAGATTAAGCGTTTGGGTTGGGAACAGCCCGACATAATCATCTTTTCGGGTGATGCGTATGTTGACCATCCCTCTTTTGGTGCCGCCGTTATTGGGCGTGTGCTCGAGGCGCAGGGTTACAAGGTGGCGATTGTGCCGCAGCCGAACTGGCGCGATGATTTGCGCGATTTCCGGAAACTCGGAGCGCCGCGCCTTTTTTTCGGCGTTTCTCCCGGCGCTATGGACTCCATGGTGAATCATTACACAGCCGCCAGGCGTATGCGTCATGACGATGCCTACACTCCCGGCGGCCGCCATGGAATGAGGCCCGATTACCCCTCAATAGTATATACCCGGATACTCAAGCAGCTCTATCCCGACGTGCCTGTGGTGTTGGGAGGCATAGAGGCCTCCCTGCGCAGGGTGGCTCATTATGATTACTGGGAAGACAGACTCAGACCGCCGCTGCTGATAGATTCGCCGGCTGATTTGCTGATTTACGGCATGGGCGAGAAACCAGTTGTGGAAGTGGCAAAGCAGCTCTCCGCAGGTGCCTCGATTTCAGAACTCACTTCCATTCCCCAAACGGCTTTTATTTCGGCAGAAGCCCCCAAAGATGATGCCTCGCAGATTATCCTCTCTTCGTATGAGGATTGCCTGAAGGATAAAAGGAAGCAGACCGCCAATTTCAAGCTTGTGGAGGTGGAAAGCAACCGTATGCACGGCAGTGTGATGTGGCAGCAGGCTCAGGGTAAATGGATTCGCATCAACCCCATGATGCCTCCTATGACGCAGAAGGAGCTTGATGCTGTCTATGACTTGCCCTTTACACGTCTCCCCCATCCGCGCTATCGTGGCAAGACCATTCCGGCATACGACATGATTCGCCATTCCGTAACCATGCACAGAGGCTGTTTCGGAGGTTGTGCTTTCTGCACAATCTCGGCGCATCAGGGCAAGTTTATCGCCTCGCGGTCAAAAGAGTCGATAGTGAGCGAGGTGCAAAAGATTACGCAAATGCCCGATTTCAAAGGCTATATTTCTGATTTGGGCGGTCCGAGCGCCAATATGTATTCCATGGGAGGGCGCAACCGGCAGATATGCGAGAAATGTGTGCGGCCTTCGTGTCTTCATCCGCAGCCGTGTCCCAATCTCAATAACGACCACAGACCCTTGCTCGACGTTTACAGAAGCGCCTCGCAGGTAGACGGAGTGAAGAAATGCTTCGTTGGCAGCGGCGTGCGTTATGACCTTGCCATGGCTCATAACCCGGACAATAAGATCAATGAGGCGAATCGCGACTATCTGCGCGAGTTGATACTGAAGCATGTCAGCGGCAGATTGAAGGTGGCTCCCGAGCATACTGCCGACCATGTCCTTGACGTGATGCGTAAACCGAAATTTGAGCTGTTTCATCGCTTCAAGAGCTTCTTCGACAAGACGAATGTGCAGGCAGGACTGAAACAGCAGCTCATACCCTATTTCATCTCAAGCCACCCGGGTTGCACGGAGGTGGATATGGCTGAGTTGGCTTGCGAAACAAAGCAGTTGAACTTCCATCTGGAGCAGGTGCAGGATTTCACTCCCACGCCCATGACCGTGAGCACGGAAATTTATTACACCGGTATCCATCCCTATACAGGTGAAAAGATTTTCACCGCACGCGATGACAAAGAGAAGAAGGCTCAGAGAGAATATTTTTTCTGGTATGACCCCACAGTGAGGTCCGATTTGCAGCGCCGCCTTGCGCGTCTGCATCGTCCGGACCTTATAAAGCGCCTCTTTCAGACTCCCCAAAGGCCGAAGAATCAGGGCGATAAATTCAAAAAGGAAAGGCGGTAAGTGCCTTTGAATCAGCTCTTTACCGCCGGTTTATCTTGTTAGATTTCGGGGCATTACTCTCTTAAAAGCACCTTTACAGCAGTGCGGAAGGTCTGTTCGTCGGTGGCTCCTACCATGCGGTTTACTTCCTGACCGTCGGCGTTGAGAAAGACGAGTGTGGGCACGCCTTCAATTCTGAACTGTTGAGCATAACCGGGATACTGATCCACGTCAACGGTGATGAAACGGGCCTTTCCCTCAAACTCCTTTTCCACCTTGTGGAAGATGGGTGCAAACTGGCGGCAAGGGCCGCACCATGTTGCCGAGAAATCGAGAATGGTAGGCATCGAAGCGCTGTCTGTAGGTTGCGCCGCTACTTTCTGTTCAGCTGAAGCAGTGGTTGCTTCAGTGGCTTTTGCTGCATTTTGGTTCGCATTGTTTCCGGTGTCAGCTTTTGAAGCACATGACGCCATTAACAAAAATATGGCTGCTATACTTACTATCTTCTTCATACCTCAATAACGCCAAACCCGGCGGATTAGTGCGGCCAATGGTTTCAGATTGTAAAAAATGTATTACCTTTGTATGTAATAATGACTCCAAAGAGCCGCTTCTACCCTCGATGAATAATTACAAAACCGACAAGTCGAATATAAACAAAGACCTTCTTCCTCTCTTCAACGAACCGGCCGCTGCGCCCGGACCGCTTGTCATCGCCGGACCTTGCAGCGCCGAGAGACGCGATCAGGTACTTGCCACCGCTTCTCAGCTGAAAGAGAATGGGATAACGCATTTCCGCGCCGGATTGTGGAAGCCGCGCACACGCCCGGGAGCCTTTGAGGGTGTGGGAGCGCGCGGTCTGGTATGGTTGAAAGAGGTTAAGGAACAGCTGGGCATGAAGGTGATAACCGAGGTAGGGAGTGCCGCTCATGTTGCAGGAGTGGTGGAAAACGGCTTCGACGGAGTGTGGATAGGTGCCCGCACGGTGGCTAATCCCTTTGCTGTGCAGGAGATTGCAGAGGAGTTGAAACGGCTTGACAGCACCGACCTGACTGTGTTGGTGAAGAACCCTGTGAATCCGGATTTGGAGCTGTGGATAGGCGCTATTGAGCGTCTGCATAATGCCGGCATAAAACGACTTGGAGCCGTTCACCGGGGCTTCTCGAGCTACTCCCCCGGCCATTATCGTAATCCGCCGCAATGGGCAATACCCATAGAGCTGCATCACAGAATGCCCCTGTTGCCCTTGCTTCACGACCCGAGTCATTGCTGCGGAAAAGCCGATATGGTGCCTAAACTGGCCAAGCAAGCCATGAAGCTCTGCTTCTCAGGTCTGATGATAGAAAGCCACATTGCTCCTACGGAGGCTCTGAGTGACGCCGCTCAGCAGATAACGCCCCAACAGGTGGGTGAGCTGGTGGCTTCGTTGCCTAAAAAATGCAAGACAGGCTCAGCGGCAGATTCCCTTAAAGACCTCCGCGATATGATAGACGCTCTTGACGACGAGTTGTTGCAGATACTGTCAAAGAGAATGGAAATATGTCGTGAGATTGGCTTGTATAAGAACGAAAACGATTTGCCTGTGGTGCAGCCGCAACGTTATGCCGCTCTGCTTGAGAATAAAATTGCAGAAGGTGAGACACTTGGACTCGACCCGGAATTTCTCTATAAACTCTTTACGGAGATTCATGCTGCCAGTGTGATGCTTCAGTTAAATATGCGTGCCGACAGCCGTTGATAAAATGCAATATCACTGTTCACATTTATCACTTATAGTTTGCACGCTTATGTTGCTGGCCGGCAGCCTGTTCCCGTCGGCCATGAAGGCAACTGAAAAGAAAGCTTCAGCGGCAGAGTTTACTAATATCTCGTCGGACCAACTGCTGAAAAAGGGAGACGATTACCTGCACATAAACCGCGACATTGACAGCGCCATTCTCTGTTTCAACACCGTTGCAAAGCGCTACGACGCAGGGATGTCGGAAAAGGAAAAAGCACAGATTTTTGAGGCATATTATGGCCTGTGGAACGCGTATTACGTCGACGGATATAATAATTTTCATGCGGCTCTCGACAATCTTCTGATAGCCGAATCTTTGGCCGAAGGCAACCGGCATGCCAAAGCCAAACTGGATTATGCTTACGGCATAATGTATCTGACGCTGGGGAGCCAGCATAATGAGAAAGAGATTATAGAACTGGCAAAGTCTTATTTGCACAACGCCTTCTATCAGAGCTATAAGCAGCATGACGTTATACTCACCCATCGTGCCTTTGACAATCTGGCTCTTATTGCCTTTTTAGACGACAGCATACACAGCATCGACAAAGAGGTGGCCATGATGCGCAATTTCAAAAATCCTTCGGAGCCATGGAGGCAATATGTGTCGCTGATGATGTATAATGCCCGGAAGGCAACGGCGGAAAATAATCCCGGCGCTGCAGCAGAATATTTCAACAAGATACTTCCGGTGCTGCCCGATAATCCGGGAACGGTGAGATACCGCATCCTGGCCCTTAAAGGTAAGGCGAATGCATTGGCTCAAACCGGCGATTACCGGCAGGCTAAACAAACCCTCGATGCCGCCATGACCCTCGCAAACCGCTACAATATAAAGGATGCGCGTTTGGCCATAATGGGCTGCTACAAATATCTGTATACCCTAAAAGGAGATAAAGAAGCCCTTGCAGAGATTGAGCCTCGGCTGCTTGCCCTTCAAGATTCCGTCTTATCGTATCAGGTAATGGGCACCTTGAGTCAGATGCAGAGTCTGAACGAACGCCGAAAAATGCAAAAGCGCCTTGATGTGGCGGAATTGCAGCGTTCGGCTACCATTTATGCCCTGATTTTCATGACCTTGGTGGTTATTGCCATTATTCTTGTTGCTGTGATTATTTATCGCAAAAACAGAAAGCTGACACAGATGGGCAGAATGCTCTACAACCGCGTTCAGGAACTGACAAGCAATGCCAAAACCTCATCCCAACGTAGCGATAAGAATAAACAGTCGTTATCACAGAAACTCACAGATGACGAAATAAAGCAGATTTACGAGAAAATAAAAAGCGCTTTCCGCGATACCGAGTTAGTCTGCTCGCCCGATTTCACTCTTACTAAACTGGCTCAGATAGTCGACGTGCAACCCCGTATCGCCAGTCAGGTGCTCAGCTCCATAACAGGTTTGAATTTCTGCTCTAACGTAAACAGATTGCGCATCTTGGAGGCTTGCAGACGCTTTCAGGGCCCTGAGTATGAACGCTATTCAACCGACTGAATTGCCAAATCTGTAGGATTCCAGTCGAGGAGTGCCTTTAACTCCAACTTCAAAAAAGTAACCGGACTGAGCGTCAGGGAATATAAGGCTTTGGGCAAGAAGAATGTAGAAGAAATCTCCACAGAAGACGAAGACAGTTGTGCCTTAGAGGAGTCGTAATCAGATGCAAAATTCCGCACTGATTTTCTGAATTTAAATTCATAATTCCCCATTTATACGGGAATTGCGGTTTAGAAAATAGCCTGAAACATGTTTTAGGAAGATTTTCTGCCAATATACAAGTGGGAAGAAGAGGCATATTATGTAACTTTGCCAAACAAAGGAGGTGGCGGAGAAGCCCTTTCCGCTGCCGCTTATCGGAAACGAAAAACCATAAACAAATAGTATGATAAAAATTCTCAACCTTCTTTTCCTCATCCTCCTCCCGGCGCTATGCAGCGCTCAGATGTGGACGATGCAACCGGACGGCAGTGTAGTTGCCGGACAAGAACCGTCGGATAACATTCAGCTACAGCCCCGACAGGAAAATACAGTTACCGTAACCATCAACTCCACCGATGCTTCGATGAATGCCTGGTTCGCAGTCGGTGATCAGGAAAAACATTTCACCATGTTCCGCACACCTTCGCGCAAAATCAGCATCCAGCTGAAGCCCGGTACCTACTCTATAGGCGGTGTTTACATCGGCGGCAAACCCACCATCAACGTGGCTGTGCAAGAGGATGTGGAAATAATAGCCGATACGGTGCTGGATGTCAAGAAGGCTATGGCAACCATCCTGGTGAAGTTCGAGGGCCTCAACGCAGCCGGAAAAATGCCCGTGTTGCCCTTCAGGTCTTACAAACCCGACTCAACAAGCCTCGAAGGCGCCGACGTGAGAAGCATCAACATTATGAATATGCTCAACTACAAAGGTGTGTCGCTCGGCTCCCTTACAGGCATAGAGACAGAACGGAAAAACGGCGTTGACGGCACCCGCTCATACGACATCAAAATCAACAAAGTGAGCAAACGTTTTGAATTTGCGCAATACAGAGCTTACGAAACACTCGATGACGACTTATATCTGACATTCATCAGCGGGAAAGGCGCTGATGGCGACACAACGTATTACAATAATCCGGCTCATTACAAACCCCTGAAGGTGAACTTTTCCTCGCTGCCTACAGACCATCCCGACTCATTGCGCGATTATAAATGGGGTTTTTATGCCAAACGCCTCATCGACGGTAAATTGGAAAATACCGCAGGCGTAAGAGCCTTCTCCACAAAAGAGAATCCCTCCATGCTCGTTTGCGTGCCTTACAACGGCATTCCCGCCGATTCAGCCTTCATGGCCGCTCAAATCTTCCGCCCCTCATTGTCTTATCTCAAAGGCAAACTGCATAAGTATTTCGGCACCCTTACCCAGCCTCTGTATTATAAGGATGGCGAATGGCATACCCTTGACGCGGGCATCTGCGCAATTTATGGCTCAGACTTCAGCAGATTTTATCAGACACAACAGATACTGAACAGCGGCCAGACAATGTATCCGTCGTGGAATTCACCCTCAAACATGACCTGCAGTTTCAATCTGTCGAAACCTTATCAGCCCATGTTGAAAGGTGTGCCTTCAGTGGCAATGAATCCCTACAAGAAGGGCAAAAAATGGACCTTCTACCCCATGTATGTGGGCCGAACGGGCGAATTGCGCGATATGGATGCCACCACGGCAGCCTACGAGGTGAAGAATCAGAGCGACGGCAGTGTGGTAGCTACCGGCAACGGCAAACTAGAGAAGGAGAGCTTCGACAATCCGGTAATCATTTCTTACACCAACACCAATGTGGCTGAAAGGAACGGCATCAAGGGTATAAACAAAGTGGAATTTACCTTCGACGCCACTAAAGAAGACCCCTATGCACCCTCGTTGCAAATGTTGTATCTTGCCGACAGCAACGGCTGTCCCACCGACTCGCTCGCTGATGTCAACAACCGTATAATTTTCTGTGCCGGTGATTTCAACTACGACACGGCAAAGCAGATTTACACCGATGAAGAGGCCGCTGAAATAAAAGTGGAATATGCCCCCAACGGCTCGACCGATTTCAAGACCCTCTCATATCAGCCCATAGAAAATAACCTCGCATCGCACATGCAGGGACGCCAGTATGTCATCAATATGCAGCAGCTCATGAGCAAAAGCAACAACGGTTGGTTCGACCTGAAGTTCTTCCTCAAAGATGTCGCCGGAAATACACATACCCAGCTCATCAGTCCGGCCTTCTACGTCAACTCGCTCAAGAACGCTGTTGACGGTGTGGCAGACGACAATGTGGAAATTGTTGGCGGCGTAGGCGAAATTATCGCTCCTGCCCATGCCGAAGTCTTTACACTTACGGGTCTGCGCTGCGGCACCAAGAATCTTCAGCCAGGTATTTACGTGGTGAAATGCGGCATTAAAACTGTGAAAACAGTGGTTCGCTGATACAGTCTGAAAAACCTGAGGAGGGTGCGCCGGATGCTCTGTCATTCAGTCGCACCCTCTCTGTAATGCCTTTAGTCTCGGAAAAATTTATTAAATTTGCATTAGTAAGGGGCGCCGGTTTCAGATGCCCTTTGACTAAATTCCATTAGAATGAAAATCCGATTTCTGATTACTATAATAACCATTGCGGCGGCAACCTTCTCTGTGAAATCCCAGATTAATGCCGAGCAGGTTATGAATATAGGCCGAAATGTGCTGTCGATGGACGACTATATGCTCTCCATCCACTATTTCAATCTGGCAGCAGAGGCTAAACCTTACCTTGCAGAGCCTTATTATTACCGCGCTTTGGCAAAACTTATGCTCGATGATTACAGAGGTGCCGAGGCTGATGCGTCGATGGCCCTCGACCGCAATAAATTCATGACCGAAGCTTACAGGGTGCGCGGCTTTGCCCGTCTGCAACTGAACCGCGATTCGCTTGCTCTGCTTGACTTTGAGCAAGGTCTGGAATATCAGCCAATCGACAAATATTTCCTCTATTATAAAGTCTCGGGTCTCAGTCAGCTGAAGCAATATGACAAGGCTCGGGAGACTATCGGCACTTTGCTGCGTTATTATCCCGGTTTTGAACACGCATACGCGGCCAGGGCGCAGATAAACTATCTCAGCAAAGATACCACAGCCGCGCTGGCAGATATTGACTCGGCTCTGATGAGAAACAAGAATGATGTCTTCCCATATCAGCTGCGCACCGAGATTGCCGTGAACCGCAAACAGTGGGAGCCGGCTTCCAAAGACCTCGATACCATAATAATGCTGGAGCCCAAAGAGACCTCTAACTATCTCAACAGAGCTTTTGTGCGCTACAACAACGACGATTATTTCGGGGCCATGAGCGACTATAACTATATCCTTGAACTGGAACCCGAGAATCTGTCGGCTCGTTATAACCGCGCATTGCTCTTATATGAGGTGATGGAGTATAAAAAAGCCGTAGATGATTTCTCGGAAGTGTTGCGGCTTCGTCCCGACAACTTCCATGCCATTTACGCCAGAGCGCTTATAAATCTCGATTTGGGAAAATGGCGCGATGCAATAGCCGATTTGCATAAGATTGTGGCAAAATATCCCCGCTTCCATCAGGGATATTATGCCCTTGCCCACGCATACAGCCGTAATGGCAACACTGCCAAAGCCATAGAGAATTACAACAAGGCCGAAAACCTTGTGAAGCAGTATGTTACCAACCCTACCCGGCATCCTCTTGACAAACCCACCATTGAAGCCGGAGAAACAAACTTCTATGCCGACAAACCCCAGGAAGGAGAGACGGATTCTGAAGTCATGGAGCGATTCAACAAACTCGTAACGGTAAGTAATGCCCTTGAAAGCACCACGGCGAAGAGCTACCAGGAGGAGATAAAGGGTCGTGTGCAGGACAGGGAGATGCGTGTGGAACCGGTGGCAATGTTCATCATCACACCCTTCGACTCACATACCGAACTGCGACCCGCATCCAATTATATCCGCGAATTGGGCGAATATAACACCGGCAAATATGCGCCTTGGAAGCTCTATCTCGGCACACTCACCAACACTCAGAGCGACCGGGAGGCCATAGACAAGATTTTTGATATGGCCAATTTCTTCACCAAAACAATAGAGAATGCCGGCAACAAGCCCCGTCCTATAGATTATTTCAACCGTGGAGTGGCTTTAAGCGTGCTTAAGGATTTCAACGCCGCCATAGCCGATTTCGACTCTACCATCAACCTTACCCCCGATATGACACTCGCCTATCTGGGTCGTTCGGCTGCTCTTACCCAACGCGCATATATGGTGAGGATGCAGCATGACGAAAGCACTGACAAGGTGAAGAGTCAGATGAACGTTTCGGCCGTAAGGCACGATTTGCAAATGGCCATCAACGACCTCGACAAGGCCCTGACACTCAATCCCCGACTCGTTTACGCCTGGTTCAACAAAGGCAACATATATTACTCGCTTGGCGATTATACCTCGGCTCTGGAGTGCTATAACCGCGCCCTTGAACTGCGATCCGATTTCCCCGAGGCATATTACAACCGCGGCCTGACATATCTGAGTCTGGGCAACCGCGAATCGGGACGCGCCGATTTGAGCCGTGCCGGAGAATTGGGCATTCTTCCTTCATACTCAGTGCTGAAGCGCATCTGAAAATAAAAAATTGCGATTGCTAATTGTCAAAGATTTGCATAAGTCAGGATAAATTTATAATTTTGTAGTCGCACAAAATGCTTTTATCAAGACTTGTGCATAACCTTAAAACACCATCATGAAAAATAAAGCAAGACATATCAGCCTCGACGCTGTATTACCCGAATATCCCGAATTTCAAGAAGGCATCCGCCGCGCCCCTGACCGCGGTTATACCCTGACGCCTGAGAAAACCGTTTTGGCGCTTCAGAATGCGCTGCGCTATGTGCCCGAAGAGATGCATGAGGCTCTGGCACCCGAATTTCTGGAAGAGCTGCGTACGCGCGGCCGCATATACGCTTACCGTTTCCGTCCGCAGGGCGATTTGAAAGCAAAGCCAATTGACGAGTACAAAGGAAATTGCCTTGAAGGAAAAGCCTTCCAGGTGATGATTGACAACAATCTCTGTTTCGACATCGCCCTCTATCCCTACGAGCTGGTAACATACGGCGAAACGGGTCAGGTGTGTCAGAACTGGCTGCAATACCGTCTGATAAAGAAATATCTTGAGGAGCTGCACGATGACCAGACGCTGGTGGTTGAAAGCGGCCATCCGTTAGGTCTTTTTCCCTCGTCGAAAGAGGCTCCCCGCGTCATCATCACCAACGCCATGATGGTGGGTATGTTCGACACCCAGCATGACTGGCACGAGGCTATGCAGCTTGGTGTGGCCAATTACGGTCAGATGACAGCCGGCGGATGGATGTATATCGGTCCGCAGGGCATCGTTCACGGCACTTTCAACACCCTGCTCAACGCCGGACGTATGAAACTCGGTGTTCCGGCCGACGGCGATTTGAAAGGTCATCTCTTTGTGTCCTCGGGTCTTGGCGGCATGAGCGGCGCTCAGCCCAAAGCAGCCGAAATTGCCGGCGCTGCTGCCATCATAGCCGAAGTGGATGCTTCGCGTATCGAGACACGTCGCAGCCAGGGATGGGTGCAGAAAGTTACGGAGTCTATACCCGAAGCCTTTAAATGGGCGCATGAGGCCATGGAGCGCAAAGAACCGGTGTCGATAGCATATCACGGCAACGTGGTGGATTTGCTCGAATATGCCGTTAAGCACAACGAGCACATTGAGCTGCTCAGCGACCAGACAAGCTGTCATGCCGTATACGATGGCGGTTACTGTCCCGTTACGCTGACCTTTGAGCAGCGCACCGAGATGCTGCACAAGAATCCGGAGAAATTCCGCGAAGAGGTAGACGAAAGTCTGAAGCGTCATTTCAAGGCTGTCAAGGAGTTGGTAGGCCGCGGCACATACTTCTTCGACTATGGCAACGCCTTCATGAAGGCTATTTACGATGCCGGCGTAAGCGAGATTTCGCGCAACGGTATTGATGACAAAGATGGTTTCATCTGGCCTTCGTATGTGGAAGACATCATGGGTCCGATGTTGTTCGACTTCGGCTATGGTCCCTTCCGCTGGGTTTGTCTGAGTGGCAAACATGAGGATTTGGTAAAGACTGACCATGCTGCTATGGATTGCATCGACCCGAACCGCCGCGGCCAGGACCGCGATAACTATAACTGGATTCGCGATGCAGAGAAGAACGCTCTTGTGGTTGGCACTCAGGCACGAATCCTCTATCAGGATGCCATGGGGCGTCTGCGCATAGCTCTCAGATTCAACGAAATGGTCCGTAATGGCGAGGTAGGTCCTATCATGCTTGGACGCGACCATCACGATGTCAGCGGCACCGACTCTCCCTTCCGCGAGACCAGCAACATAAAAGACGGCTCGAATGTAATGGCCGATATGGCAGTTCAGTGCTTCGCCGGCAACTGTGCCCGCGGCATGAGCCTCGTGGCTCTGCATAACGGCGGCGGCGTGGGCATAGGCAAAGCAATCAACGGCGGCTTCGGCATGGTGCTCGACGGAAGCGAACGCGTTGACACAATCCTGCGCCGCGCTATGCTCTGGGACGTTATGGGCGGCGTGGCTCGTCGTTCCTGGGCCCGCAATGAGAATGCCATGTCAACAGTGAAGGACTGGAACAATAACGGTCCTGAGGGTTTCTGCATCACAGAGCCTGTGATTGCCGACGCCGAAAAACTGCGCGAACTGCTTTGATAAAGGGTGTTGCCGAACAGGGCAACGCCTCGTAACCGAAAAACCTTAAAATTCAGCATATACTGAACCATGAACACAATTGTAGAATGTGTGCCTAATTTCAGCGAAGGGCGCGATAAAGCAAAAATTGAAAAAATCATAGACAATTTCCGTGGCAAAGACGGAGTGAAGCTGCTGGATTACAGCAACGATGAAAACCACAACCGACTGGTAGTAACAGTTGTAGGCGAGCCTGAACCGCTGAAAGAGGCCGTTCTCAACGCCGTTGGCACAGCCGTTGAGCTGATAGACCTCAACAAGCACGAGGGGCAGCATCCGCGCATGGGTGCGGTTGATGTGATTCCGTTCATACCTATTCGCAACAGCAGCATGGAAGAGTGCGTGGCTCTGAGCAAAGAGGTTGGACAGGCCATCTGGGACCGCTACCGTATGCCGGTGTTCCTCTATGAGAAATCAGCCAGCGCTCCCTATCGCGAGAATCTGGCAAAGATTCGCAAAGGTGAGTTCGAGGGCATGGCCGAGAAAATCAAAGAGCCGGAATGGCATCCCGATTTCGGTGAGCCCGAACGTCACCCGACCGCCGGCACCGTTGCCGTTGGCGCCCGTATGCCGTTGGTGGCTTACAACATAAACCTCAACACAAACAACCTCGACATTGCCACCGCCATCGCCAAGAAGATTCGTCATATCAACGGCGGTTACCGCTTCGTAAAGGCCATGGGTGTGGACCTGGAAGACAGAGGCATTGTCCAGGTATCAATCAACATGACCGACTTCACCCGCACGGCTCTTTACCGTGTGTTTGAAACGGTGCGTTTCGAGGCACGTCGCTGGGGCGTTACAATAGCCGGCAGCGAAATTATCGGCCTCGTGCCCATGGCAGCGCTGATTGACACGGCTGAGTATTATCTGGGACTGGAAGATTTCTCCATGGCTCAGGTGCTCGAAAGCCGTATAATGGAAGAATAAATTTTAATTCACACCTTAAAAAGAGGGTTTGAAAGAATATTTGCTTCGGCAGCCCTCATAAATAGCGGCGAATTATGAGTTACGAAATGAGAAATATGCTCATTGTCAATGCCAAGGTGGTTACGCCATTGGGCAATGAGGCCGTAAAGGGTTTTGCCATGCGCAGGCTCGATGTGAAGGAAAATTCTTTCATTGCCTGTGTTGACGGACGCATAGCCCGAATTGGCAGCATGGCCGAACTGCCGGTATACATGAAGCTGAGTCCGGTGGCCTTTGAGCAATATGATGCCGAGGGCTGCGTGGTGCTTCCCGGATTTGTTGACAGCCACACTCACTTAGTGTTTGGCGGTTATAGGGCTGAAGAGTTCCGTTGGCGCCTTGAGGGTCAGAGCTATATGGACATCATGCGCAAGGGTGGCGGCATACAAAGCACCGTAGATGCCACCCGTTCAGCCACGGCAGAGGAGCTGGCCGAGAATGCCCGTTGGATGCTGGCCGAGATGCGCCGCATGGGTGTTACCACAGTCGAGGCAAAGAGCGGTTACGGTCTTGACATGGACAGTGAACGCCGTATGCTCGATGCTATCAGTCTGTTGGCTTCCGACCCGAAGACAGGCGTGCGTATGGTGAGCACCTTCCTCGGCGCACATGCCGTGCCGCGTGAATATAAGGGAAGGACAGCCGAATACACCGACCTGATAATCAGAGAAATGCTGCCTCGATTCCGCAACAAAGCCACGTTCTGCGACGTCTTCTGCGAGAAGGAAGTGTTTGAGCTTGAAGACAGCCGCAGACTGTTGCAGGCAGCGCGTGCCCTGGGCTATAAGCTGAAGCTGCATGCTGACGAGATTGTGCAGCTTGGCGGCGCCGGTCTTGCCGCGGAGTTAAAAGCGGTGTCGGCCGATCATCTTCTCCATGTGAGCGATGCCGACATCAAGCGAATGGCTGAAGCCGGTGTGGTGGCCACGCTGTTGCCTCTCACCGCTTTTGCTTTGCGCGAGCCGTACGCCCCTGCCCGCAAGTTCATAGAGGCAGGATGCGCGGTAGCTCTCGCCACAGACCTCAATCCCGGCAGCTGTTTCTCAGGGTCCATACCTCTCACGATTGCCTTGGCTTGCATCTATATGAAGATGAGCGTTGAGGAGGTCATCACAGCTATGACGCTCAATGGTGCCGCTGCCCTTGACATGGCCGACATTACCGGGTCGCTCGAGGAAGGCAAATTTGCCGATATGGCAGTGTTGCGATTCGACAACTACAACGCTCTGCCCTATTATGTGGGAATGAACTGTGTGAAGGCCACTTTCAAAGAGGGTTTCTGCACTTACTCTACAAACTAAAACAACTTTTACCATGGAATATAAAAACATTACAATAGAAGAGTTTATCAACGTAACTGCCGGCAAAGACCCCGTTCCGGGAGGAGGCAGCGTATCGGCTCTGGCAGGCACTCTGGCAGCTGCTTTGGGTAAAATGGTTACCGGACTCACCATCGGCCGCAAGAAGTATGCCGATGTGCAGCCCGACATGGAGGCTTTGGCTCCTGAATTCGACAACGCCATCAGCATGTTGCTGCAGGCAATAGCCGACGACGCAGCTGCTTACGACACCGTGTTCAACGCTTACAAACTGCCCAAGGAGACTGACGAGGAGAAGGCTGTGCGCAAGGCTGCTATTCAGGAGGCTCTGACGCATGCAGCCCGTGTGCCGCTGAGTGTGGCTGAACGGTGCGTAAGCATTATGCCTTACATCAAGGAAGTGGCAGAGAAAGGCAACCAGAATGCCATAACAGACTCCTGTGTGGCAATGATGTGCGCACGCACCGGTGCGTTGGGCGCTATTCTCAACTGCCGCATAAACCTCTCGTCGATAACAGACGCTGATGTGGCCGGTGAACTGGCTTCACGCTGCGACCATTTGCAGCAGAAGGCTAATGAAATGGAACAGTCGTTGTTAAACTCGGTGAAGATATAATGGAAGCAAATAATCGGCCTGTATATGAAATAGGCTCAACGGCGCTTCATTACAACAAAATTGAAGAGCTGCTGAAGAGCCATGCTTTTCTGAAACTCAGCGACCTGGCCATCGGCAAAATTCAGGAATGCAGGAATTATCTCGACAAAAAAGCAGAGAATCCCGACACTCCTATCTACGGCGTAACTACCGGTTTCGGCTCATTGTGCTCCAAGACCATTTCGCCCGATGAGCTGAGCACGCTTCAGGAGAATCTTATCAAGAGCCATTCGTGCAGTATAGGCGACCCTATCGACAATACGATAGTGAAAATCATGCTGCTTCTCAAGGCTCACGCTTTGAGCATGGGCTTCAGCGGCGTTCAGGTATCAACAGTGCAGCGCATCCTGGACTTCTACAACAACGATATCTACCCGGTGGTGTATGACCGCGGTTCGTTGGGAGCTTCAGGCGATTTGGCACCGTTGGCCAACCTCTTCCTCCCCCTTATTGGCGAAGGCGAGGTGATTTATGACGGCAAACGTATGTCGGGTTCAGACATTCTGAATATCTTTGGCTGGCGCCCCATCTCCCTTAAGTCGAAAGAGGGACTGGCACTGCTCAACGGTACTCAGTTTATGAGCGCCAACGGCATCAAGGCACTCATCGACGGCTGGAAAATGGTGAAATGCTTCGACCTGTTTGCCGCCATCAGTATGGAGGCATTCAACTGCCGCATCGACCCGTTCATGTCGTGCATACAGCAGGTTCGCCCGCATAAGGGACAGGCCAAAACAGCCTTCATAATCCGGCATATCCTCAAAGACAGCGAGATAATAAACAGCAGCAACAAGGCCGTTCAGGATCCCTATTCCTTCCGTTGCATACCGCAGGTTCATGGCGCCATACGCGACTGCATGAATTACGTTACGAGCGTGATTCACACGGAGGTTAATTCCGTTACCGACAATCCCACCGTTTTCCCGGCCCGCGACCTGGTGGTGAGCGGTGGCAACTTCCACGGAGAGCCTCTGGCGCTCGTGTTCGACTATATGGGCGTGGCATTGGCCGAGTTAGGCAACATCTCGGAGCGCCGCGTGGCTCAGCTGATTTTGGGCGTACGCGGTCTGCCTGAGTTCCTGGTTGCTCATCCAGGCCTCAATTCGGGCTTTATGATACCGCAGTATGCCGCAGCATCGGTAGTAAGCCAGAACAAAATGTACGCATGGCCGGCATCTTGCGACAGCATCGTGTCGAGCAACGGACAGGAGGATTTGGTGAGCATGGGCGCCAATGCCGGCACCAAGCTGCACAAAATCATCTCCAACCTTAAATACATAGCAGCCATAGAATTGCTCAACGCAGCCCAAGGCGTTGAATTCCGCCGTCCTATGAAATCGTCACCCATCATAGCACGCTTCCTCAAAGACTATCGCGAGGTTGTGCCTTTCGTAGAGGATGATGTGGTCATGGCCGACTATATCCGCAAGACTATGGAGTGGCTTGACAACTACGAAATCACATACGACGAATGATTCTAAAGCCTGAAGATGCCTTATTGGCAGAGGCTGTATTTCAACGCCGGTCGGTGCGCTCGTTTCAGCTTAAGAAGCCTGACGAGCGTGCCGTCGCGGCGCTGAGATCTGAAATCTCGTATGCTACCAGCCGCGATGCGGCCATACATTTTCAGTTATTTCTCAACGACCCCTCTCCCTTTGAAGGTTTTACCGCCGGTTACGGCATGTTTCGCAATGCACGCCATTATGTGGCCTGCGTTGTAGACACCAGCTATGAGGACTGCATGCAGAGGGCAGGTTACTGGGCCGAGAAGGTGGCTCTGAGGGCTGTAAGCAAGGGTCTTGGCACGTGTTTTGTCAGCGGCACATATAAATCAGACAGTGTGGCCGCTCAGCTTCGCGTAACCTGGCGCATACCCTTTATCCTGCTTGTGGGATATGAGTCTGACCGGCGCAATACCCTGATGGCACGAATGATGAAAGGACTTGCGGGGAGTGCCAGGCGCCCCTCGGCAGCATCAGTCCTGAGCAGCGATTCCATGTCTTATGAAGAGGTGTTGAAACAATGGCCTGAGCTGCAGAAACCCCTTGAGGCCGTTGCCGCCGCTCCATCGTCAATGAACAGGCATCCGGCCCGAATTTGCATACAACCGGGCGACACACCCGATATGCCGCGAATCACCGCTAAAGTGAATAAAGAATATGCGCAGAGCGACATAGACCTGGGCATAGCTTTATGCAACTGGCAGATAGTTGCCGGCGGCGAATGGGAGTACGGCCCCGAGCCTCTCTGGCTTGATTGACCCTCCGATTGCAGCACATACAGACGCTTCATCTTTTACCTCTGTCAAGGCACAAGGTCTAAGACCATATCGCGGAAATTCGGCGCAGATTCCAAAACGAAATGCAGGAATTTCGGTTGATTAATATTTGCCTATAAGCCTCATTTTCTATAACTTTGCACTGAAAAAGCCCCATGTTTGGGGAATCAGACGAGTTGTTTGCTGTGTAAAATACAGACAAATGACTCTTGTAGCAACATAAAATTAAGATAATATGAAAAATAGCAGCATAAAGTGGAAGTTGACCCTCTTATTGCTTGCAATATGTTGTTCGTCGGCGTTATGGGCAGTAACCTCCGTAACCGGTTCTGTGGAACTGATGGGCAGCAAATTCAAAACCTATAAAGTTACAAAAAAAGAGAGCTTATATGCCCTGTCGCGTAACCTGGGTGTGAACTACGATTCCCTGCTGCAATGGAATCAAGGGTTTAACGCCGAGGTTCCCAAAGGCTATACCCTGTATCTGCCTCAGTTGACAAATAACAGTAAGCCGGAGGCACTGCCCGAGAGAGTACTGACCTATAAAGTGAAATATGGCGACACCCTTTTTGGCATTGCAAAGCGCTATAACACAACCGTTTCCGACATCATAGCCGTGAATCCGAAACTCAGGTCATCGATTTTGGCCGCCGATTCTGAGATTAAAGTGCCGGAAAATACCGCTCAGCGTAACCTTGTTCCGGTGTTGGAAACCCGGCGAGGCATAGTTACATTCCGTTACTACGAAGTGAAGCGCGACGAGAGCGCCGAGGGAATAGCTTCAAACCACGGCATAGACGTGTCGCTGCTCAAAGCCGCCAACCCCGGCGTTGAGATAAAGAAGAATGCAAAACTGGCCATCCCCGTCCTTGGCGATGTCCATTATACCGTTTACAAAGCAGCCACTGACCCGCGCGAGAACACCAAAGAAGGTCAGCAGGCCATCTTCGACAGTCTGGCCAACAAACGCGTGGACAATCACCTGAATGTGGCTGTGGTGCTGTCATCGCCCGCTTCCAACAAAGATATTGACTTTGCCCGCGGCTTTCTCACGGCAGTAAAAGAGTTCGGTGAGGTGAACCGCCATCTTAACATCAGCTTCATCAACGGCTCCCACGAAAGCTCCATGCTGACGTCTGACCCCGGACTGACCAAAGCAAGTCTTATCTTCACCACCTACGACAATAAAGTGCCGGAGTCTCTGGCCAACTATGCCGAGAAGGAGGGCAAAACGCTTATCAATGCTTTTGCAGTGCGCGATTCTCTGTTCCGGCGCAACGCAAGCATGATTAACCTTATGTCGTCGCCCAACGACTTTAATGCGCAGGTGGCTCAGTATATCGTTGAGAATTACGGCGACTCATATTTCGTCTTCCTCGGCGACCCGCTGCAGGCTCAGGACCAGATAGCCTTTCAGGTGATGAACAGACTTGACGGTGAAAATTTCGACGCCGCAGAAAACCTCGATGATGTTCTACCCCACCCGTCGCGCCCCATGGTCTTCTATTCCCTTGCCAACAACAAGAAAAGCATGGTCGACAATTTAGAGGCTATAAAGGCATGGATGGCCAAGAACCCGGCAGTAGACGTTCGCACTATTGGACGTCCGTCGTGGATTGTCCATGTCAGCGGCCACAAGGAGCTGATGAAAGAGACCAACACCGACTTCCCCACACGTTTCTATTTTGCCGACCGCGAACCGGCCGAGCAGCAGTTCATAAAACGCTATGAGGAATTCTTCCACGCCAATCCGGTGCGCTCATACCCCACATATTCCGTTATGGGATATGATGCCGCCTGGTATTTCCTGCAACCGGGCAGCGAGCACAAGGATTTGCAGATGCCATTCCGTTTGATGCGTGTGGCAGGCGGCGGCGAGTATAACAGCGCGGCTTATATGCTTCGCTTCCAGCCCGGAATGCCTATTACCAAGTTAGACATAATCCCATACTCTGAGATAAATGAGTAAGCTGCGAATCCTTCTGCTGTTCATAGCCTTGGGCTGCCTGTCAACTCTGATGGCGCAGACACACTATAGCTCGCGAGTATCTATAGGTGCTAAGGGAGGCGTGGATTTTTCACGAATCTTCTTCAACCCGTCGGTAAAACAGGGTATGCTCACCGGTGGCGTTTTCGGATTCCAGGTTCGTTATATAGAGGAAAACCATTTTGGACTGATTGCCGAGTTAAACTGGGAGCAGCGCGGTTGGAAAGAGAATTTTGAGTCGGCGCCCTACCGCTACTCACGCACCATCAATTACCTGCAGATACCCCTGTTGGCTCACATCTATTTCGGACGCCGCGGCAGATTCTTTTTCAATGCCGGTCCGGAGATTGGCTTCTGTCTCGGCTCCTCGACAAGCGCCAACTTCGACCCTGCCAATATAGACAAACTGCCCGACTTCCCCATCGACCACAAAAATACCCAGGAGATGACCATGGATGTCAATCATAAAATTGACTTTGGCATCTCGGCCGGACTGGGAGGTGAGTTTTTCGCCACTCCTCGTCATTCCGTGATATTGGAGGCCCGATTCTACTATGGCCTCGGCAACGTGCTCAAATCAGGGCGGCAAGAGAATTTCGCAGGTTCCAACTCAATGTCGGTAATGGCCACCATAGGCTATTGGTTCCGCATCAAATAACAGAGATATGAAAAAACTCCTCATACGCACCATCTCCGGCATAGTCTATATAGGCCTGATTCTGTTTTGCTACTTTGCAGGACAAACGTGGTTTGCAGCTTTAACAATATGCCTTGCCGGATTGGCTTATGAAGAGTTGGCGACCCTTACCACCGGTCCGGTGGTGTGGCGCCGTTGCCTGATTCCCCTCATTGACCTCCTCGTACTCATAGCCCTCATTTTAGGCATTGCCAACATCATACCTGTCTGGGCGCCCGTGCTGCTCTTTATAGGCAGATGCGTGACACAGCTTTACCGACACAGCGAGGACCCCGGCAAACGTCTTGCCGTGTCGGTGCTTTCAATTGTTTATCTTGGCATCGGTCTGGGCAGTATGCTGGCAATGGCCACAACAGGCAAAATTGTGCTGGCTGTGCTTTTCTTTATCTGGCTCAACGACACCGGAGCCTATTGCGTAGGCTCACTCATAGGGCGCCATAAACTCTTTCAGCGAATTTCGCCCAAAAAGACTTGGGAAGGGTTTATTGGAGGCCTTACAGTCTGTGTCATTGCCTCAGTGGTTTTCTGCCGGTGGCTGAACCCCTGGTTCGATTTCCTGCCTCAGCAACAATACCTTATGTGGATTTTGCTGGCTGTTGTAACCGTGATATTCGCAACTTGGGGCGACCTGGTGGAATCAATGATAAAGCGCAGCATAGGCGTTAAAGATTCCGGACATCTCATACCCGGCCACGGCGGCATTCTCGACCGCATCGACTCCATGCTCATGGCCATGCCCGCCGTCTGGTGCCTTATGCAAATCATAGAACTGATAAACAACTAACATTAACATCTAATATGAACAACATGAAAACAATTTTGCTGTCAGTGTTGCTCGGAATTGGTCTGACGGTAAGCGCTCAGAACCATCTCGGCAGCGTTGATACAGCAAATTTTGACGCTAACGTGTCGGCCAAGACCGACTTTTACCGTCATGTAAACAACGGCTGGCTGCAGAAGCATCCCTTACCGGCCGAACGCAGCCGTTTTGGCCAGTTTGACGTGCTTAACGACACGTCGAACGCCCGCATCAAAGACATAGTGCTGGGTCTGAGCGCATCGAACCCCCAGAAAGGCACGGTTGCCTATCTGGTTTCTACGCTTTATAACCTTGCCCTCGACAGCACACGCCGCAATGCAGAAGGCAATCTGCCCATTCAGCCCGTGCTGAAAAAAATTGAAAACACCTCAAAAGCCGAGCTGCCGCAGCTGATATACTTCATGCATAAGAACTACGGCAACCCCTTCTTCTCGGTAGGTTTCCAGGAGGATTTGGCCAACAGCAAGGTCTATGCCATGTATGTAGGCTCAACATCGCTTGGCATGGGCGACAGAGACTATTATCTGCTCAATGACAAGGAGAATCTGAAGGTGCGCAAAGCCTATATCCGCCTCATCGAAAAGCAAATGGTCAATGCCGGCTATTCTAAAAAAGATGCCAAACGCATTGCCGCCAATGTAATGAAGATTGAAACCGAGATGGCCAAGGCAGCCCTTACACGCGAAGAGAGCCGCAACATCCCGGCAATGTACAATCCCCGCACCCTGGCTCAGCTCAAAGAGCTCTACCCGTCAATAGACTGGGAGGCCTATTTCCCCGCTGTTATGGGCTTTGAGGCTCCTGAGAAAGTCATTGTTACGGAGCTTAAGAGCATGGAAAAGGCCAACGAGCTGCTCAGCACCCTGTCAGAGCGCGAGATGAAAGACTATATGCTGTGGGACTACGTAAGCAGCGCTTCCGGCTCACTGAGCGACGCCTTCACAGACACCAACTTTGAATTCAGCAAAGTGCTGAGCGGCGCCACCCAGCAGCGTCCCCGTTGGAAACGTGCTCTCGGCACCGTAGAAGGCCTGTTGGGCGAAGCCCTGGGTCAGCTCTATGTTGAGCGTTACTTCCCCGCTTCCTCAAAAGAGTATATGGTAGGTCTGGTGGAAGACCTTCGCGACGCTCTTGCTCAGCACATCATGAACCTCGAATGGATGTCGCCCGAGACCAAGGTGCAGGCCATGCGTAAGCTCTATAACATAACAGTGAAGATAGGCTATCCCGACAAGTGGAAAGACTACACCACAATGGAACTCGACCCCGAGAAGAGCTTCTATGAGAACCGCCATAACGCCACAATGTGGCATCAGAACGAGATGCTGAAGAAATGGGGCAAACCCGTTGACAAGTCGGAATGGGGCATGACACCTCAGACCATCAACGCATATTACAACCCGGTGGCCAACGAAATCGTCTTCCCGGCCGGTATTCTTCAGGCACCTTTCTTCTCGCCTGAAAGCAGCGATGCCGAAAACTACGGTGGCATCGGCGTGGTGATTGGCCACGAACTAACTCATGGTTTCGACGACCAGGGCCGTAACTTCGACTCAGAAGGCAATATGACCAACTGGTGGACAAAAGAGGACACCGAAGCCTTTGAAAAACTCACCAAAGGCCTCGTTGACCAGTTCAACGCTGTAGAGATTCTCCCCGCCGAAAAAGGACAGCCTGCTCTGATGGGCAACGGCAGCTATACCCTTGGCGAGAATATCGCTGACCAGGGCGGTCTGCGCATAGGTTACACCGCTTTCCTCAACTCGCAGAAAAGAAAAGGCATAGACATAAACAGCGAAGCAGCTTTGATTGACGGCTTCACTCCTACCCAGGCCTTCTACCTCAATTTCGCAAACCTCTGGGCCCAGAATATCCGTACCGCAGAGATGCGCCGCCTCACCGTAGGTGACGTCCACAGCCTTGGCGAGAACCGCGTAAATGTCAGCCTGCGCAACATCGCTCCCTTCTTCGACGCATTCGGCATCAAAGAGGGCGACAAGATGTATCGTCCGGCTTCAGAACGAGTAATCATCTGGTAAGACATAAGTCTTAAATCCAAAAGCAGGCATACTCCGACAATGCAGGAGCATGCCTGCTTTGCTTTGTGGCATGAAGTCAAGCTGTAACTGCTTGATATACAGCGACTTTGGAAAAAGAATTGCGCATAATTTCCTGAATGTGCAATTTTTTGTGAATTTCGGGGTGCTATGTCAAAAATAATTATTAACTTTGCAGCCTATAAAAACCGCTTTGAATGAGAAAAACACCGGAAGGCATCATCACATCAAGATAGCGGAACGAGAAATAAACACTATATGAAGATACTGCAAGAAAAGCTGTCGCGCTACGACGCTCCTCAGAAAGCTAAAGCAGCGGGTGTATATCCGTATTTCAGAGCAATCTCAAGTGAGCAGGATACCGAGGTGCTGATGAACGGCCGCAAGGTGTTGATGTTTGGCTCGAACAGCTACATGGGTCTGACCAACCACCCCAAAGTTATTGAAGCTGCCGTAGAAGCTACCAAGAAATACGGCACAGGTATGGCCGGATCCCCCTTCCTTAATGGTACTTTAGAGATTCACAAACAGCTTGAGGCTCGTTTGGCCGAATACATGGGTAAAGAAGATGCCATGATTTATTCCACCGGTTTCGGAGTAAATCTTGGTGTAGTTTCCACGCTCACAGGTCGTGAAGACTACATCATCCTCGACGAGCAGGATCATGCTTCCATCATCGAGGGCCGTCGTCTTTCATTCTCCAATTATCTCAAATACAAACACAACGATATGGAGAGCCTGGAGAAGCAGCTTCAGCGCTGCGAACCGGATGCGGTAAAACTCATCGTTACCGATTCGGTATTCTCCATGGAAGGCGATGTGGCAGACGTTGTCAAGATTGTAGAGCTGGCAAAGAAATATAATGCCACAGTAATGGTTGACGAAGCTCACGGCATTGGCGTTTTCGGTCCGGACGGACGCGGCGTTTGCCATGAATTCGGTGTTGCCGACAATGTTGACCTCATTATGGGTACGTTCTCAAAGTCGTTTGCCTCGTTAGGCGGCTTCATAGCCACCGACAAATCCATCACAAACTATCTGCGTCATCATTCCCGTTCCTACATCTTCACGGCTTCGATAACGCCGGCTGCCACAGCAGCCGCCAATGCCGCCCTCGACATCATTATTGCTGAACCCGAACGCAGAAAGCATCTGTGGGACATCACCCATTTTGCTCTGGAAAACTTCAGAAACATGGGTTGTGAAATAGGCCACACGTCAACGCCTATTATCCCCCTCTTCATTCGCGACGATTACAAGACCTTCCACGTAACGCGCGATTTGCTCGACGAAGGCGTATTCGTAAATCCCGTTGTTACTCCGGCAGTAGCACCGCAGGATACCCTCATCCGCTACTCGCTGATGGCAACGCACACCAAAGAGCAGGTTGAACGCTCGCTCGAAGCTATCCATAAAGTCTTCAAGAAGCACAATCTGATAAAGTAAGCTCTTATAAAAGCAAATAAAAGCAGCGTGGCCGAAATTGATCACGCTGCTTTTATTAGTGCTTAAGACTGAGAGAATCAGCCGTTGTAAGGCGAAAAGTCCTCTTTGCCTACTCCGCAAATGGGGCATACCCAGCTTTCGGGCACATCTTCAAATTTGGTTCCAGCGGCAACGCCATTGTCGGGGTCGCCGATTGCCGGGTCGTAAACCCAACCGCAAACATCACAAATGTATTTTTGCATAATAGAAAAATTTAGTGATTCAGTGTTTGCAGTATAACACAGATTTACACCCAAAGGTTTAGACCTGTTATTTGGCGCGCAAAAATACCAGAATGTCGCGGGGCGAGAACTTGGTGCCGTTAAGCAGCATGGCCGAAGTGTAAATTTTGCCCGACAGAATTACGCAGCCCCAGGCTGTGGCATAGAGAATGAGGATGGAGATTATCACCTGCCACCAGGGCATAATGCCCGAAATGGCCGTCATGGCCCCGATGCTTGGCGACGTCAGAGGTATGAAACTGCTCCAGAAAGTCAGAGCCGAATCCGGATTGTCGATGGCGTAGGAACTGATGTAGAACGAGGCCATGAGCATGAAAGTGAGAATGGTTATGTAGCCCTGATTCTCATTGTCTTTGTCTGTCATGGCACCCACCATGGCATAGAGAGAGCCGAACAGCAGATAACCGCCGATGAAGTAGATGAGCATCAGCAGCAGACCAGTCCAAAGCTTCGGGTCAAAAAGGAAATGAAGCAGGTCTGAAGCCCCAAGAGCAGTGATGATAACCACCATGCCCGTAACAATGAGAAGGAGCCAAACGAGCATCTGAGTGAAGCCTGTGAGAGCCACCGAAATGACCTTGCCGAGCATCATGGTGCGTCCCGATACCGTTGAGGCCAGCATCTCCATGATGCGGTTGGTCTTTTCAGCCTTCACCTTGTTGAAAATCATGGCTCCGTAAACCATCAGGAAGATGATGAGGAACATGGCCGAAAGGAGTCCGAAGAGCTGTATCATGGAGAGGTCGTCGGGCTGATGCTGCCCCATTGAGGCGAAGCCGTTGAGCGTGTCGCTGTCTTTGGCCATGAATCCGATGAAGAAGCCGAAGCCGAGTATCAGCACAGGTAAGACGAACGTTCCGATCCAGAACGAGCGGTTGCAAACGTCCTGCAGATATTCGCGTTTTATGATGAGTTGAAGAGGTGTCATGTCAGTTAAGTTTAATGAAAGTTTCAGCTTCGTCAGGCTCGGGAATCGACATAGGCTGTTCCTCGCCATTGGCAAAGCGGATGAATAATTCACTCAGAGCCGGCAGCTTTTCCTTAAAGCTGACCAAAGTGGATTGGCCGCACACAGTCTCAACAATCCTGTTGCTGTTGCTTTCGCCCGGTATCTGAATGAGGTAAGAATACGGCTCGCGGTTATTGCGCGGCATCAGCTCGGCGCTTATGATGGCACCTCCGGCTATGGCCGCGGAGAAATCTACCGGAGAGGCCGTCTGCACCTCATATTGATGATGGCGGAATCGCTGTTTGATTTCGCGCAACGGTCCCGAAAGGAGCAAGCGGCCATGATTTATGAGAGCTATTGAAGAACAAATTTCTTCCACCGCCGGCATATTGTGGCTCGACAGCACTATTGTGGCGCCATGTTCTTTGAGGCGCTCTATGACCTGATTCAGCAAAGCGCCGTTGATTGGGTCGAAGCCGGAGAAAGGCTCATCGAGCATTACCAGGTCAGGCTCATGGACAAGCGTGGCTATTATTTGCACCTTTTGCTGATTGCCTTTGCTAAGTTCCTTGACCATTCTGCGACCGTCGGCGGCACTCATCTCAAAGATGTCCATGTACTCTTTCATGACCTGACGTAACCGCTTGGGGTCGCCGCCGCGCAACCTGCCGAAAAAGATTATCTGGTCTTCTACCCGCATCTTGGCATAAAGGCCGCGCTCTTCGGCCATGTAACCTAAGTTCCTGCCTGTGGTGCGGTCGAGCGGACGACCTTTGTAAAGCACTTCGCCACTGTCGGCGGTCAGCACATTGTTTATAACGCGCAGAAAGGTGGTTTTGCCGGCCCCGTTGGGACCCAACAATCCGTATACGCCACCTTGCTTGAGATTGAGCGAAACATCATCGAGCGCCTTGCGCGAACCGAAGTGTTTGTTCAAATGGCGTGTTTCAAGAATGTTCATTTATTTCTCGGTTGACTTGTTATTCTGTTCGTTTCAAATTACTTTACAATAGCTTAGACATCACTTGATGCTGAAAAATTACATCTGCTGCAAATTTTTTTTCGAGGGCTAATGCTTGTATTGGATGGAGAGAATGCGTTCGCCGTTGCAGAGGGCAAAGTTTTTCAGCTGGTTTTGCAACTGCACCAACATCTCCATCAGCTCAATGCATTTATCATTGTCGGTTGCCGTGGCAATCTGCATTTTCACTTCAGCTATTTTCCCTTCGAGGATGCCGGCCCGCAGTTCGTTGAGCGCCCGCGGCACAAGCTCCTGATAACGGTCGCTTTCCGTGAGCACTACTCCCGTCTTCCGGTGATAACGGCTCAGGATATACGGCTCAGCCACCATGCGCGATACCAATTTGCGCATATCGTCGTTTTCATGACTGATGAGTTTCAGGCTCAGCCAGTTCATGCTGTAATCAAGCATACGCCGCGCATATTCCTCCTCGTTCTTGCTGCGGATTTTAGATTCAGCCCTTTCAAGCTCCTGAATCGACAGCTCAGAGTTGATTAGCTCTTGCGTTTCCTGCTCAAACTGTCTGTCGATTTCAGTCCGCAGCTCAGTGGCATAGTCGGCTTCGTCGGCAAAATACTGTTCGCGCATCGAAAGACTCTCCTTCAGCAACTCAGCGCATACAGGGTCTGTAAACTCAATGCCGTCAGCGGTCAGCTCGCTGTTGACATAATCGAGCACGAGCATTGGCGCCTCATTGTCGGCATAATCCTCTTCAGGAGGCTCAATGGCCGCCATGCCATAACGCACGCACAGACGCATCAGCGCTCTTTCAAGCCGTATCAGAGGAGTCGGTTTTACAGGCACCGCCGGCGTTTCCGGCTTTTGGGCCGGTTGGGCAGGCTGCACAGACTCCGGTTGAGAAACAGCGGAGCCCCGAGGCTCGCTTCCCGGGCGCTTCATGGCTAATTTCTGAGCATGCACATCGGCTTCGTAGCTGAGTATTTGCTCGTCGATGCCAAGGAGCCGACTGCACGTCTGGATATAGACGTTGCGCTTAATCTTGTCGGCTATGCTGCCCAGACTCTCCACAATGCTGCGGGCCGCCTGAGTGCGTTTTATGGGGTCATTGGCATCCTGAAGAAGCACCTGAGTCTTGAACGTGATGAAGTCCGTTGACTTGTCATTGAAATAATTCCTGCATTCCTCAGGCGCTACCGCGCGGGCAAAAGAGTCGGGGTCATGCCCGTCGGGAAGAAGCAGCACCTTGATGTCCATGTTCTGCGCCAGCAACATATCAATGCCGCGCATGGATGCCTTTATGCCCGCAGGGTCGCCGTCGTATACCAGCGTTACGTTGTGGGTGAAACGGTGGATGAGGGCAATCTGAGCGTCGGTGAGAGCGGTGCCTGAACTGGCTATGACGTTGGTTAAACCAACCTGCCACAGGCCGATGACGTCCATGTACCCTTCCACCAGAAAGCTCTGGTCGCTACGTCCCATCTCGCTGCGTGCCTGATGCAGTCCGTAAAGCTCATTGCTTTTGTGGTAAATGGGACTCTCCGGAGAGTTGATGTACTTGGCCTTTGCCCCTTTCAGGTCGCGTCCGCCGAAAGCTACAACCTTGCCTGCCGCATTCAGCACCGGATACATCACACGGCCCCGAAAACGGTCATATTTACGGTCATGCTCCCCTTTGCCCAACAGTCCTAACTCCACTAATATTTCGGGGTTATAACCCTCCTTGCGCGCCAATGCCTCGAGCACATTGGCATCGGGCGAATAACCCAGACGGAAATGCTTTATGGCTTCGTCTGTTATACCCCTCTGATAGAGATATGCGAGTCCAACATTTCGGCCTTCGTCAGTGTCGGTAAGGAAATGGCGAAACTTCTCCATGGCCCATTCATTGGCCACGAACATGGCTTCGCGCTGACTCTGAGCCTGCTTCTCGGCGTCGGTCAGCTCGCGCTCTTCAATCTTGATGCCATATTTGCGGGCCAGCTGGCGAAGAGCATCCTGATAGCCAATGCCCTCCTTCTCCATGATGAAGTTGACCGGCGAGCCACCTTTGTGGCACGAAAAGCAGTAACAGAAATTTCTGGCTCGGTTGACCGAGAAAGAGGGCGTGCGTTCGTTGTGAAACGGACACAGCCCCATATAGTTGGCACCACGCCTTGTGAGATGCACATAATCGCCGACAACTTCTACAATGTCGGCGGCATCCTTGATTCTCTCGGCTGTTGCCTTGTCAATCATCGGTAAAGACGCAGTGAGTAGGTATGACCCGATTTGCTTCTGATGAGAGCTATATAGAAACCGGCCGGTTGAGCCGAAAGGTCTATTTGAGCCAGATTCGTGTCGCGATAGGTCCGCTCGTCTACACGCATGCCCGAAACATTGTAGACTATGGCCTGAGCAGCCTCTTCGGGGAGATATACGCTGAACTGACCGCTACCCTGCCACTCAACTATAGGACCCGTAGGCTCAAGGACTTCGTTGATGGCATTGCGGCGGTTTTCCTCTTCGCGTTTAGTCTCCTCAATAAACGAGTCATAGAACTCAAAAGGAATCTCCTGAGCCGTAAACTCTTCAGGCGCTCCAATGGGATTGGTGAGAATAGCCATTTCACCGGTACTGATGATTTCCGTGGGTAAGAGCCTGTACATGGCGTCGGAGGGCTGTTCGTTGAAACGCAGGCGGAAATAATCTCCCCTGCGGCCGGTGGCCACTGCGGGCATTAAATCACCCTGAGGAGTGGCTATGGCCATTACCACATTGCGCTGGCTGCGCAACTCGTCTCCCACCATCGTTACCCATTGCGAGGGCTGATAATTGCCTGAGGTGAGGTCGCGGGAGTCATAGCGCTCATAGAGGTTATTTACCTCCGTTTCCACCTCTGTCCATGGCGAAAGCAAGTCCGTAACATCGAGTTGCGAGGAGAGGATGTTGTAAATATGCTGAGGCAGATTTCCCCATGCCTTTATGGCCTCGAGAGGCGTCTCCGCATCATAACGGATGAACTCAATCTGGCGGCCGTAGAGGTTGAACAGAGCCTTCTGACCGGCACTGAGTCGACCCGGCTCAAGTTTGCCTTTCAAGCTGTATGCCAAAATGGGGTAAGCCTTGTTTTCGGCGCTGATGATTACATAGCCGCCCGTAGGATGATTGAATACATAGAAAGGTATGAAGAGGCGGTTGGTGGTAAATTCGCGGCCTGTGAAAGTGAAGTTCGGCGCAGCCATTTTCTGACCACGGGCCGCGTTGAAAAACATCTCAGCTATGTTCTGCGCCTCACGGCGGCTCACCGTTTCTCCGTAGAGCGACTCCGGCGAGCACATCAGCAAAGATGCTATGATTATCAGTATGTTGTAGAGTTTTCTCATTACCTTATTAACGTTTATAACTCATTAATTATTTAGACCCCATTCCACAAAAAAATGTTAACGCCGGGGTCGCAGGGCTGAGGTGAT